>Ga0209373_10000421_pt1 | contig 71225 bp, 66 predicted proteins | sample Higcelweek5metaG_FD_187173 | JGI IMG/M metagenome (GOLD analysis project Ga0209373, IMG submission 187173) | Freshwater pond sediment microbial communities from the University of Edinburgh, under environmental carbon perturbations - High... | ecosystem: Environmental > Aquatic > Freshwater >...
ACACCGATACCCGTCTTCAGAAACTTCGTCCCATTTCCCGCAAAGAAGCCTACGCTTGCGACATTACTTATGGCACAAACAACGAATTCGGATTTGACTACTTAAGAGACAACATGGCCCGTTCTCTCGAACAGCTTGTTCAGCGTCCTCATCACTTTGCTATCGTTGACGAGGTCGACTCCATTCTTATTGATGAAGCTCGTACTCCTTTAATTATTTCCGCGCCGGACTCCGAAGCCACCGACCAGTACTTCCGCTTTGCCAGTCTCATAAAAACTCTTTCCGGAGACACGGACTATGAAGTCGACGAAAAACAACGCACCGCCAATCTCACAGATCACGGTTTAAGAAAACTTGAAAAAATCCTCAACGTTGAAAACTTATATCAGCAGGATTACCAAATGCTTCACCATCTGGAACAGGCTCTCAAAGCCCGCACACTTTTTCAGATCGACCGTGACTATGTTGTCAAAGATGACGAAGTCATCATTGTCGATGATCACACCGGTCGTTTGATGTATGGTCGCCGTTACTCCGACGGTCTTCATCAGGCCATCGAAGCCAAAGAAGGAGTAAATGTCCAACAGGAAAGCCGCACTCTCGCTACGATTTCTCTGCAAAATTATTTTAGACTTTACGAAAAACTCTCCGGTATGACAGGTACTGCGGCAACTGAAGCTGAAGAGTTCAAAAAAATCTACAACCTGGATGTCATCATTATTCCTACAAACATGCCTTGTGTTAGAGAGGACTATTCTGACTCTGTTTATAAAACCCAACGTGCCAAGTATGGAGCCATCATCAATGAAGTAGCCGAGCTTCATGCCAAAGGTCAGCCGGTTCTTATCGGCACCAAGTCAATTGATCAAAACGACGTTGTTACTCAGTATCTAAAGAAAAAAAGAATCCCCCATCAAGTTCTAAATGCCAAAAATCATGAAAACGAAGCCCGGATTATTTCGGAAGCCGGTCGTTTTGGAGCCGTCACCGTTGCCACAAACATCGCCGGTCGTGGTGTCGATATTGTTCTTGGCGGAGACAAGCAGGGGCGGGACGAAGCTGAGTGGAAAAAAGAAGCGGAAAAAGTCAAAGAAATTGGCGGTCTTCATATCATTGGTGCCGTCCGTCATGAATCACGCCGCATTGATAATCAGTTAAGAGGTCGTTCCGGTCGTCAGGGAGACCCGGGTTCCAGCCGTTTTTACATCTCTCTCGAAGATGACATTATGCGTATCTTCGGCGGTGATCAGGTAAGCCGTTTAATGGATTTTTTGAAAGTTCCTGAAGATCAGCCTCTCGAAGCGGGTATGGTGACACGGGCTATCGAAACCGCACAAACAAAAGTCGAGTCATTCTATTTTGATCAAAGAAAACATCTCGTTGAGTATGACGATGTCATGAATAAACAGCGTCAGATTTTCTACAAACGCCGCCTAAATCTTCTTTCCGGTGGTACGGAAGTAACTTCCGTACAAATTGATCAAGCTCTTGAAAAAGAAGCTGAATATTTATCAGGTATTTATGCTGCCTCCGGTATAAACAAAACTGAGGCCGATCAAATAATTAAAGAGTTTCAGCTGGTTCTTCCTCTGGATCCCCGCTCTGCCGACATTGTCGAAGAAAGTCTTGTTGGCAAAGACGCAGAAGAAGTCAAAAAGATACTGAGCAAAATAATCTCCGAAGCGCGTCATGCCCAAAAGGAACGTTTCGGTGATGAAATGTTGGGTCAAGTAGAAAAATATGTTCTGTTGGAAACCTACGATGAACTTTGGATGAATCATCTCGATGCTATTGATAATCTTCGTGACGGTATCGGCCTCCGTGGTTATGCTCAAAAAGATCCTTTAGTTGAGTACAAGCAGGAATCTTTCTCTATGTTTGAAAGTCTTCTTTCCCGTATTGATTCAACAGCTTCTCACCGTATTTTCCGGGTTCAAGTTCAGGTTCCGACTGAGATGGTTAAGCCGGTTAAGGGAGTTGAAAAATCAGTTTCCGGTGAAAAACAAATCTCTACCAAAAACGATACCAAGCTTGGCCGCAACGATCCTTGTTGGTGTGGAAGCGGAAAGAAATGGAAATCGTGCCATTATCCCAAATTGGGGTAAAATGATATTGTTATAAACTTAAGGCATAACAATTAAATAAATTATGGATAATACAAACACTCCGGTAATTGATCTCAACATCGACCCCAATATGATCGCTGCACGCGATGACTCACCTCAAGCCGTACCCTCAAACGTCCCATCAACACCACCCGTAGCTCCACTGGCTACACCGGGCGTAATAGATATTTCTCCCGAATCGACGGATCAGTTTCCTCCCGTATCTCCATCCATCCCTGAACCAAAAGTTCAAGATATTACACCAACAGCAACGGAACCAACATCTTCTCATCTTTCGGACTTGGCAACCCCAACACAGGAAACGGTTCCTGTCGATAATACTCCATCACCATTACCACCATTGGTTCCTCCATCTGCTCCTCTTACTCCAAACATTACTTCGGAACCAACTCCCGCTCCGGAACCGGTAACTCCGGTCACACTTGAACCGGCTATTTCTACAACACCATCACCCGTGGTATCAGCCACTCCGCCTCAAGAACCAATAACCCAATCGAGTCCGCTTGCCGAAGATCCCGATCTGGTGAAGCTCATCAAATAAATAATGGGTAAGGTTATCTGGACCAATCATCTATATGAGAGGATCCGGGAGAGAGGTCTAAATCCCGACTGGGTCGATGCGGCAGTCCGTTTTCCCGACGAAGTTCAGTCCAGTTCCACCACAAACTCAAAAAAGCACATAAAAACGGTTAATGGTTACAAAATTGTCGCAGCTATAAAACGTCAGGGGAGTGACTGGATAATTACCTCTGCTTGGTGGAATCCGGTTTACGGTCAAAAAACCAATAAAACCATCCAAAAATCTTTTCTTGAAAAAATAATTTACAACTTTATTGTATTTCTGGAAAGATTAATTACCGGGAAAAAATAATTACTCGGCAGGTTTCTCGGTTTTTATCAGCGCCTTCTCTGCCCCCGCGGTAATTTTTGAGTACTGTTCGCAATTTAATTTCGCAAATATTCCTTCCCTTGTTTCATTTGGACACTCATTTACCAAAGCCACACCATAAAAAACCCCACTCATAACCAAAACTGATAAAAGTGAAACACCGGCGATTCTATATTTAAAATACTCATCATCCAAAACATAGTTTTTCCAACCGATTATCAAATGATAAAACCACTCCGAAAAAGCAATTAAAAATATCACTGCAACAACAATTCCAACAATTACCGGCATCTGCATATACCCATGATATCATCATATAATTGAACTATGAGAAAAATATTAATCGTAATAGGTGCAGCCATTTTTCTTTCCGGTTGCGCTTTACAAAAAAATCAAAGCACTAATAGTTACCAATTAACAGATATTAAAGTCAATCCAACAACTATGGAAACACCAACCCCAACCCAAACACCTCTCGCGGAAAACATTACCGCCACGATAAAAACCAACAAGGGAACAATGAAAGTAATTCTTTTTCCCAAAATTGCTCCGAACACAGTTAGAAACTTTGTTGAGTTAGCCAAGGGAACAAAAGTAAATCCAATTACAGGAAAATTAGTCTCAGAAAAACCTTTTTATGACGGTGTTATCTTTCATCGCATTATCTCCGGCTTTATGATTCAGGGAGGTGATCCAAACGGTACCGGAACCGGAGGTCCGGGTTATAAATTTGCCGACGAACCGGTTACCGAAAAATACACCAGAGGAACCATGGCTATGGCAAACGCCGGTCCAAACACAAACGGCTCTCAGTTCTTTATCATGCATGCCGATTATGCACTTCCTCCAAGCTACACTATCTTTGGTCGCATAGACTCCTCCGATCTTGAAAGTTTTAAGACACTAGACGCGATTGCTTCGGCGAAAACAGACGGTTCGGACAAACCTCTTGAGGATATCACCATCCAATCGGTAACCATTGAAGAAAAATGAGAAAAATCGGCGGTCATGTTTCTATGGCCGGCAGTCTTTTAAATGCTGTTGAAAAAACAGTCGCCATAGGCGGCAACTGTATGCAGATTTTTGCCGGTTCCCCCAGACTTTGGTTTAGGAAACCTTTTCCTGAAGATCAAGTAGCCGGATTTCTAAAGGAAACTGGAAGACTAAATATTGGCCCCAACTTTATTCATGCTCTATATCTTGTTAATCTTGCCTCGGTCAATAAGGATATTCTCAATAAGTCCATAAACTCACTTATTATTGATATGCAAAACGGTGCCCGTATTCATTCTGCCGGAGTGATTGTTCACATTGGTTCTCACCTAGGGGCGGGGTTTGACTCCGTCAAAGATCAGCTGATTGCCGTAATACAAAAAATATTATCCGGTACGGAAAACTGTGATCTTATTTTGGAAAACGATGCCGGTCAAAACGGCAAAATCGGCTCACCCGAAGAAATTAGTTTCTTGATCAAAACAATAGACGATAAGCGTCTCAAAATGTGTCTCGACTCCGCCCATCTTTTTGAGTCCGGTGTAAATATTAAAAAATCTGAAGAAGTAAAAAAATTCTCTCAATTGCTGGACAAATTGGATCTTTCAGATAAATTAGTCTGCATTCATTTAAACGACTCCTCAACTACTCTGGACTCTCATCGCGATATGCATGCCAACATTGGAGAAGGGGAGATTGGTCTGGAAGGTCTTAGAAATCTCATCAATTTTTCCTCATTCAAATCATTGCCGCTAATCCTTGAAGTTCCGGGCGAAAACCGTGCCGGTTGCGACGAAAAAAATATCACCATCACCAAGGGCTTAATATATTAAAAGACTTCTTCCAAAAGCATCACTCCGGCAGATTTGATTCTGTAGCTATTGGCAAATACCGGTCTGTACATCGCCGTTAAAAACGCTCTTGTCCCAACACCATATTTACCCAACATATAATCCCGCAGCGTTTTTATACTCCCTTTATTAAGTGCCGTCCATATTCCTCCCCAGTCATCACTATTAATACTGACATCCGTCTCCGGTAGAATCACCCATTCACCAACCGGAAAAGTCATAATATTTGGATTTTTTCGCAACCCCAGAGACTTCAAATCTTCAGTTACTATCTTGTAACCCAATGGAAAAAACCGGTCTTCAATTTTTGCCCAACCACATGGAGTAAAGGAACAATCATCACTTTCATAAAGCATCTTATCTTTTATGTTTTTCTGGTATAAAAACGTCTCAATATTTTTCGGAGAAATCAACTCGCCTTTCATCAAAGGGGATTATATCCTACTCGTAGCGGATAGCATCAATAGGGGAAAGATTGGCCGCTTTTTTGGCAGGAGAGACTCCAAAGAAAATTCCGATAGCACTCGAAACCCCGATAGCGACCAATACTGCCACCAAATTTAAAGCCACGGGGAACCAAATCCGGACAAGAACCACAATTCCGGTAGCCAACAATAATCCCATCAATCCTCCAAAAATGGATAACAAGGTTGACTCAGACAAAAACTGTAAAAGTATGTCTTGCTTCGTTGCTCCGATTGCCCGCCTAATACCAACCTCTCTGGTTCGCTCAGTTACCGTCGCATACATAATATTCATAATTCCGATTCCTCCAACTAATAGGGAAATTGATCCGATTGCCACCAAAACAATATTGATAATGCCAAAAATCTGATCGATGGTCGATAAAATTTCCGACTGTTCGGTTATTGAAAATTTATCCTTATCGTATCTATCCAACAATATTTCTTTTGCCTTTTCGGATACTTCAATTACATCGTCTTTATTTGTCACACCCAGATAGATACCCCAAAATGTTTTATCCGGATTAATCGATCCGAAGGAGGTTGTGTAGGGGATAAATACCGCACCATCTTGATCGGGGTCCCCCGTCTTTTTTCCGACACCAACCACTTTTATTCTCATTCCTTCGATGGTTATAGATTTTCCGATTGCATCATTTACGTTTTCAAACAAATCCTCGGCTCTTGTATATCCAAGCACCGCCACTTTTGATTTTTTGTTTAACTCTGTTTTTCCCCAAGCTTCACCAACCTGTATTTTTAAATTCAACAGAGGGAAAGCATCTTCATTTACTGCCATAATCGTACCCGACTTCTCTTCGCTGGCGGAGCTAATAGTTGTCGAGGACATAAATATAGGCACAACATACTTCAACTTTTCAATTTTTTGTAAACTTTTTACATCTTTTTCATCAAACTTCACTCCTCCGGTCATCATTCCTCTACCCATATCTTCACCGGTAAAACCGGAACCGGGCATAACCATAATAAGGTTTGCACCCATACTTTCAAACTGTCCCTGAATATAGTTTTTAAGACCCAACCCCAAGGCAATCAAGAGTACCACCGAGAGAACACCAATTGTAATACCAAGAGATGTTAATCCTGTCCGTACTTTGTCACGGCGGAAATCGGCAAAAGCCGATTTTAATAATTGTTTGATGTTGGCAAGATTATTCATTTTTTAGCGCTCTCTACAATTTTTCCGTCCAAGACTTTTATTTGCCTTCTTGTTCTGGAGGCAATATCGGGTTCATGGGTTACCAAAAGTACCGTAATTCCTTCACGATTTAAATCCTCAAACAATTTTAGAATTTCATTACCGGTTTTAGTGTCCAAATTTCCCGTAGGTTCATCTGCAAGCAACAGCTGAGGATTCATAATAAGAGCTCTTGCAATTGCCACTCTCTGTTGTTGTCCACCGGAAATCTTATTTGGAAAAGAATCTTTCTTTGACAAAATTCCAAATTTTTCCAATAACAACAAAGCTCTATCTTCGGGATTAAAATCAAGTTTTTCCCGGGAATAAGCTATTGGCAATAAAACATTTTCCTTGATTGTCAATTTATTTAATAAATTAAACTGTTGAAAAACAAATCCCACAAACCGGTTTCGTAATTTAGATGTTTCATCATCATCTATTTTCGATACATCTTTTCCATCGATCGTTATTTTTCCCCTTGTCGGCTTGTCCAAAAGACCGATGATATGCATCAGAGTTGATTTTCCGGAACCGGATGGTCCAACAATTGCCGAGTACTCGCCTTTATGAATTTCCAAATTTACTTCCGACAACGCAGAAAATACCGATCCATCGCCCATAACGTACTCTTTGGAAATATTATTTAGACTGATTATAGATGACGTCTTTTTCATTTAAACCCTCTTTAATTATTACCATTCCTTCCACCGAGTCACCCACAGTTACGTCTTTCATAATCTGTTTTCCGCCAACCAGCAAAATCACGGAGTATTTTCCATTTGTCTTTTTCAAATACGCTTCGGGAATCACCAATACGTCTTTAATTTCTCTGAGAACAAAATTAACATCTCCGGTCATTCCGATCCTGATTTTATCGGTATTTTCCCCAAGGTCGATTGTCATTATTAGTTCATAAACTGTTCCCGACTCTCCTGTTTTTGGAGTAAAACCAATAGTCCTGACTTCTGCCGGAATTTCCATATCATCAAACGAGTCAAGGCTTACCGTCCCTTTCATTCCTTGGCTAAACGAAACAACTTCTGTCTGATCCACAGTAGCGGAGAAAATCAATGTTTTCGGATTAACCACAGAAAAAGTGGCTGTTGCCGGAGTAATGTTTTGTCCGGCAAGAGGGGCTTCAATGCCAGTTACTATTCCCTCAATCGGAGTCCACAGTGTGGCAAATTTTAAAGCTAAAGCGGAAGACTCAACCGAGATTACGGAGTTGTTTAAGTCAAACTGATATTTATCCAAAGTTCTTTTTACCGTCGCTCTTGCTTCATCTGTCATTCCGGCTGTTTGCCAGTCTTTATTATCGGCTTGAGCTTGTTCGAAGTCCCATCTGGTGTCCGAGTAAGTATTAAGAAGCTTACTCATACTGTTTTGCAGTTCACGTTTATCCAAAGAAGCAAGTGATTGATATTTTTTAACATAATCTCCCTCTTTTACTCCCACCCAAGCCAAAAGACCGGATGTTTGGAAACGCAAAGATACTTTTTCGTCGGCATCTATCTCTCCCGAAAGACTTAGCTCCTCGACGAGATCTTTCTGCACTACAGTGTATGTCTTTGCTTTTTCTTCTTTTGCCTTTCCGGATACCACACCATACGCCACCAAACCACCCACAATCAAGATGAGTAGCAGCCACCAAAATCTCTTCAAAAATTTCTTAATTTTCATGTCTGTTTAATTTCGTAAATCAACCGACGATTATATACCTTTATTATAAGGCCTGCAAAGCTGTAAAATATAAGGATGGTCAGTGAATCTCAATTAAACATTCAATCTCTAGGTCAGCGTATAGACGACCTCAAGGCGAAGATAAACCTTGAAAAGCTAAGGGAAGAAAAAACCCGTCTTGAGCTCGAATCGGGAGAGCCATCCCTTTGGCAAGACGAAGAAAATGCCAAAAAGGTAATGTCCGGTCTTTCAGAAGTCCGTGATTTGATCGACTCAGTCGAAAGTCTCTCCACAGAGCTTGGAAATCTGAGAGAGCTCCTTGATCTCTCCACAGCCGGAAACGACGATACTTTGGATAAAGAGATACTCATTCTCAAAAATACTCTCGAAAAACACATCGAAAAAGCCGAACTGGTCACTTATCTTTCCGGAAAATATGACTCTTCCGATGCCATTCTCACTATCCGTGCCGGTCAAGGGGGGACGGAAGCGATGGACTGGGCGGGAATGCTTGCAAGGATGTATACCAGATTCTTTGAAAAAAGAAGTTGGAACTATGAAATAGTTGAATACTCCCAAGGGGAAGAAGCCGGAGTCAAAACAGCCACTTATTTAATTCATGCCCGTTTTGCTTTTGGGTTTCTGAAAAACGAAAAGGGGACTCATCGCTTGGTCCGTCAATCACCCTTCAACGCAGATAAATTAAGACAAACTTCTTTTGCAGGAGTAGAAGTTACCCCGATTCTTCCCGAAGACACCGATATTCAGATTAGAGATGAAGAGATCGAGTTTGAAGCTAGCCGCTCCGGGGGCGCCGGTGGTCAAAATGTTAACAAAGTTAGTACGGCAGTTAGGATAAAACATATTCCGACCGGAATTGTTGTCGAGTGTCAAACACAAAGATATCAAGTTCAAAACAGGAAGATCGCTATGGACATTCTCCGTTCCAAACTTTGGGAGCTTCAGGAAGCCAAACGTCAGGAGGAAATCAACGAAATCAGAGGAGAAAAAACTCAAGCCAGTTGGGGTCATCAGATCCGCTCCTATGTACTTCATCCATACAAACTAGTCAAAGACCTTCGTACGGAGTACGAATCAAGCAATCCGGACTCGGTTCTCGATGGTAATCTGGATGACTTTATCGAAGCAGAACTAAAGTTATTCGCTCCTTCCCGACAAATTTGATAAACTAAATCATGGATATAAAAATGATTGATCTTGACAAAGGCAAAGAAGCTCCGGTTACTGAACCCGTTATAAAAGAAGAACATGCCCCATCCCCCTTTACCTCTGAAGAAAAACTAATAATGAAAAAGAAATCTCTCGTTCCTGTTGTTGCTATTTTTCTTATAGTAGCCATTGCCGGTTTTTACTCCGGATCTTGGCTCAAAGCCAAAAAATCCGGCACCATTGTTTCTTCCAAACTCGCCGGTATTCAAGCCGAAGTACCCACTTCTGGTGTCAAAGTTGGCGATATTTACGGTTCACCTGACGAGAAAGGGTTCAAAGACTCCGCCACCGGTGTTCTTGATAAAGGAGGATACAACGGCGAAGGCTCACACAAACTTGTCCGCATCGGAGGTGTATCTCAAACCGTATATCTCACCAGTTCCACAATTGACCTAGACTCCCTTGTCGGGAATCAGGTTACGGTTTGGGGAGAAACGTTCAAAGGAATCAAAGTTGGCTGGTTAATGGACGTTGGTCGGGCAAAGGTTGAAGTATTAAACGCTCCATTACCAAAATAACTATATGTAAGTGATTGATTTTATTCACGTCACAAAATCGTTCCCCAATGGAGACGTCGTTTTAAACGATATTGATTTTTCCGTTTCACCGGGAGATTTTTTGATCATTACCGGTAAGTCCGGAGTAGGGAAAACCACCATTGGCAGGCTTCTGATTCACGATCTGGTTCCGGAAAAAGGAAAAATAATTATCGATGGCGTAGACCTTACCAAGATCAAGCCTCAAAATATTCCCCTGATAAGGAGAAAGATAGGTTTTGCCTTTCAAGACTTTAGAATGATTCCTGACAAAACGGTAGGGGAAAACGTCATTGTTGCCCTCGAGATCGCCGGTTACGATGAGAAAAAAATTCCTGAGAAAGTTTTACACACTCTATCTCTAGTCGGACTTTCGGGAAAAGAAAATCTATTTCCCGGTCAGCTCTCCGGAGGAGAGATACAAAGAGCTTCCATAGCTAGAGCCATCGCCGCCGACCCACCGGTTCTTTTTGCCGACGAACCTACCGGAAACTTAGACAAAGAAACATCTCTCGAGATTTTCAAACTGCTTCAAAAAATCAACTCCGACGGAATCACGGTTATCATAGCCACTCACGATGTTTCCCTGATAAATCAAAGAGTAGGTCGTCATATTCATCTGGAAAAAGGTAAGATAGTAAAGGAGGCTACAGAAAAAGAATAGTATGAACACAGCTCTAAAAAATATCCGCCGTTCTCCATATCAGGCTCTTTCCGCTGTTTTTATTGTCAGTTTGACATTATTTATCGTCGGTATTTTTGGTCTGGTTACTTTTGCTTCACAGCAAATCTTAAACAACTTCGAAACCAAGCCTCAGATAATTGCCTATCTTAAAGATGGTCACACCACTGAACAAGTAGGGGGTTTGTTAAGCTCCCTAAACTCCACTACAGGAGTCAAAAAAGCCGTATATATCAGTAAAGACGATGCCCTAGAGCTCTACAAAAAAAGTGTTGGCAACGATCCTGTTTTACTTGGCACAGTTACCGACTGGGGCATAGTCACTGCCGATATTCTCCCCGCCAGTATAGAAATCACGGCTGTCAATCCGGCCGCCTTCAAAAATATTTCCGCTGCTCTCGAAAAAAGTGACCTCATAAGCGTCACTCCTCAAGGTAAAAAAGAAATTGACTACCCCCAAGATGTTATTTCCGAGCTTACCAAATGGACAAATGCTATCCGCATCGGCGGACTCGTCTTGGTTATCGCTCTAACCCTTGTCGCCATTCTCACTATCATGACCATCATCTCTATGAAGATCTCCTCTAGAAGATTTGAGATCAGTACCTTCAAACTTTTAGGAGCCAAAAATTTCTACATAATAAAACCTTATCTTCAGGAATCGGTAGTCTACGGTCTTACCGGTGCCATTGTTGGTTGGATCGGTTGCTTGGTTATCCTTCTTTACTCCACCCCATTCCTTGCACCCAGAATCGGCAGCATTATCTCTTTCCCTATTCCTTTTCTGGTCTATCTGATTCTCTTTGGATCACTGATCGTTTTTGGTTTAATTATCTCTTTCCTTTCCAGTCTCTTTGCCGCCACTAGGTTCGTCAACCGGTCAAAATGAAAAAGTTACTCATTCTATTATTGTTGGCAGTATTTTTGCTGCCCAAAAATGTTCATGCTGAAGAATGTCGAGAAACAGATCCTACTATGTCGGAAACTCAACTATCAGATATAAAAAAGGCATGTGAAGATAAAATATCCGCTAGTAGAAATGAGCAGAATACTCTCAAGCAAACCATCGCTACCCTCAACTCAAAAATTAATTTGGCTCAAGCACAGATTAATCAAACACAAGTTCAAATAAAAAACCTTGAAAAAGAAATATTGGTTTTAGACGGTGTCCTGACAACAGTTACCGACTCCATGGATCAGCTTGAGAAAATCTACACCGCCCGTGTCCGCGAGAGTTACAAACAGATGAGGGTCACTTCTTTAGATTTAATTTTTTCCAGTGACTCTATTGGCGACTACTTTAATAAAATGAAGTATCTCAACACGATTAAAGCCAAGGACCAGTTGATTCTTTCCGAGTTGGAAAGATCAAGACTGGACTATGATCAGCGGAAAACCGACAAGGTTGACAAACAAAAAGAGGTCGAAGCCCTCAAAGCAAAGATAGTTGCACAAAGAAAAACTCTTGACGCTCAGCAAAAGGAAAAACAAAGAATCTTAACCCTGACTCAAAACGACGAGAAGAAATATCAATCACTACTGGCTCAAGCAAATGCCTTAGTGGCGTCGATGAGAGGATTCACATCGGGTGCCACTCCTCTTGCAAATCAAACTCACTGCGACGGTTGGGGTTGTTACTATAGTCAAAGAGACTCACTCTGGTTTTCTAAAACTATCGGCAGTTCAAGTGAAACAGTTGGAAGAGTTGGCTGTCTGATTACTTCAACCGCAATGATCGCTTCCCATTATGGAAAAAGTATTAAACCTTCGGATATCGCCGCCAGCTCAGAACCATTTTTCTCCTTTACTGCCTATATGAACGCCGGCAGTTGGACAGTCAGCGGAGTTACCGTCAACCGTCAACAAGGAATGTCAAATGACTCTGTCGAAAATGAATTGAGTGCGGGAAGACCGGTAATTGCCGGATTAAATACTGGTTATGGTACTCACTTTGTCGTCATCAAAGGAAAAAACGGTGATGGATACATCATGAATGATCCATACATGGAAAACGGCTACGACAAAAAATTCACTGATACATATAGTACAGGCCAAATTTTCCGCTTCGACAAAGTTACGGTAAACTAAAACTCTTCTCAATAATTTTGTTACACTATTATTTGTGAAACATGTCCTGCCCACTTTGTTTCTTTTTTTCTGTGTTTTTCTGTTCCCAAAATCAATTTTTGCAACCATTTCTCTTAATATCTCCAATATTGAAAAGAGCGAGAGCAGTTACTCGCTCGACGCTTCTATTTCCGGCTTGTCTTCTTCTTCAAACTGCTATGTCCAAATTGCTATTACAGCTCCCTCCGCTCCACATTATTTCGGTCAGACTTGGAGCCCAAAAGGGGAGTGGTTCAAATATATTTCCTCTCCTGCAAAAGAATATATTACTGAATATTTTGTAAAACTCGAAAATGATCAAATCGCAAAGATTTTATTCAATACTGATCCGGAAGACGAAGATTACAAAGGTCCGGGCGAATATTTAGTGAAATTAAACCGTTATACGGGTGGTTCGAGTTCCCCTGCCGGAGACTCAAACTCACTTACCTTAAATATTTCCGACCCAACCCCCACCCAAGAGCTGGTAATAGTTGCTACGGAAACACCAACCGGCACTTCAACAACTGCACCCACTTCCACTCCCACTCCAACTCCGACAAAGACACCTACTCCAACCCCCACAATAACTCCAACAAAAACCCCCACTACTACAAAAACTATCACTCCCACCAAACTCATTTCTTCCTCTTCGGCGGTTTTGGGAGAATCAACCAACTCAGCTTCATTAAGTGCCGGTATTTTTGTCAAAAGCGAAGCGGCTGAAGAATCTGAAAGAGAAGAATTTAAACCAACAAACTACAAAATACCTTTTTTCATTGGAATATTCTTGGCAATATCATCCGGAACCTTACTATATTTTCGCCACCAAAAAGATTAAAATGGGCAAGTGATTCGCAAAAACCTAAAATTTCTACCGGTAGTTCTCTGGATGATCCTTATTTTTTATGTATCATCAATTCCCGATCTTCCCTCAAACGAAGTTTTTGTCATGGATTTTATATTCAAAAAATCCGCCCATGTTTTTGAGTACTCGATTCTTTTCTTATTATGGTTCCGTGCTCTGGGAAACACAAACCCCCTTCCGGCGTTGATTCTTTCCGTCGCCTACTCCTTCACTGATGAAATACATCAAATCTTTGTTCCGGGTCGTACAGGACTTTTGCGCGACGTCGGTATCGACTCAATAGGGATGATAATAATGTCACTTTTAATTGTAAAATTTGATCTATGGAAACTACTTTTGTCTCCACTTCCTTCGAAGAAACTAGGGAAATAGGAGAAAATCTTGCCGGAAAACTCGAAAAAGGCACGACAGTCTGCCTTTACGGAGAGCTTGCTGCCGGCAAAACCACTTTTACCCAAGGGATTGGTAAGGCCTTTGGGATAGACCGGTTAGTCTCCCCCACCTTCCTTATCATGCGCCAGTATCCGGTAAAAAATCATCCGGTGATCAAAACCCTCTACCATCTCGATCTCTACCGACTTAGCTCTATAGAAGACATCAAGTCTTTCGATGTCGAAGAAATCTGGTCGAGTCCCGAAAATCTTCTTGTTATTGAATGGCCGGAAAAATTCAAAGATAATCTCCCCTCAAACCGCTTCGACATCTATTTCAAAACTAACGGTGAAAATGAGAGAGAGATTAGAATTCAGGAACACAAATGAGAATATACATAGACTCCGCCGACAACACCAAGGCAGTCATAAGGATAGACGACAGGGAATACACAAGAAACGTCGAGAGCCCTAGAGATCAGGATGTCTTGGGCTTTCTTCTTGATTGCCTCAAAAAAGAAAATATCAAGCCGGAAGACATAGATAGTATAGAAGTCAACTCCGGTCCGGGCTCTTTTACCGGCACCCGTGTCGGGGTAGCCATAGCCAACGCTCTAGGATATAGCCTAGATGTTAAGGTAAACGGCTCATACACGCCCGTTGAACCGATCTACTCCGCACCCCCGTCAATCTCCCAAAAGAAAGATAGTTGACAAAGTCAGGTTTAGAAGTACAATACGTCTTATAAGGCATTAAAAACATGCCAATTGAGGCTAATCTGTTAGATTAGTTTTTTAGTTTAATCAAAAAAACAAACAAATGAAGCACCAAAAAGCGAGAAAAATTATTTCCTTTATTTCTTCCTTTAGTCTTCTTTTCCAAACGTTTCTTCCCCTAACTATTGCCATGCCGGCTTATGCCGATGAAGCTACCGACTCTGCTGTTGTGGAAGTAACTCCAACCCCCGAAATCACTCCCGAAGTCACACCGGAACCAACTCTTACTGTTGAACCAACCCCCGAAGTCACTCCTGAGGTTACCCCGACAGTTGAGATCACTCCCGAAATTACTCCTGACCAACTGTAGAGAATTACTCCCGAACCAACCGTAACTCCGGAAGCTACCCCCGAAGCTACCCCCACGGAAGAAGTTGCACCGGAAGAAGTTCAAAACAACTCTCCTCCCTCAGAAGATCAGTCTTCCTCCGACACAACTCCTTCGGAACCAACCCCGGAAGCTACCCTTCCTGCCGATCTCACCATAGTCGCCCAACTCGAACAAACAGTTATCCCCGAAGTCTCTCCTTCTCTTTCAACCGACAAGTCAGACTACTTCCCCACCGACACCGTTTATATAACAGGTGTCAATTTTTTACCCAACACAGCCTACACCCTTCATATTTACTCTTCAAACAATCCTGCTTTTGATATTAACCCTGATGTCACCTCAGGTGAAAATGGAAATGTTTCCTACTCTTTCAGACTAGATGGAAACTACAGACCTAGTTATTCCATTGAAGCACTCGATCAAAACGGTCAAATTGTGACAGCCATGTCTTTCACTGATACACCTGTAACAAACACTTTGCCAGTTTGCCACGCAACCTCAAGTAATAGTAACCCATACGAGTTAATAACCCCGGATATCTCTGGTGTTGAGTCAGGACACCGTGATCACAATGGTGGGGTATACCCTGCAAATCCTTGGGGTGATATTTTTCCCCCTTACTCATACACCACCAATGAATGTCCAGCAAATGATTCCGACTATACCAGTACAAATAACACAAAACCTTGTTCGAGATTTTACAATGTCATAGGTGATGGAAACCCCAATAAAGTCTGGAGATATGCCGATACAGTTACCGTTACTCATAGTTATTCAGGAAAAAACTGGGATACAAACGGTCAATATATTTATAATCATGGTTGTCAGGTTAGTCAGCCTGACTTAGTCGTATCCAAAACAAACAGTGTCAACGGTACAACTGTAAAAAACAGCACTTTTGTTTGGACACTTACCGTTTCAAACAACGGAAACGCTTCAGCCGAGTTTAACAATGAAAACATTTTAAGAGACAATCTTCCGGACAACGCAACTTACTCCCCAACTTCAAACATGCCTGTTACTGTTTCAGGGGGAACAACCGGAACAGTTGACTGTGATATCAATTATTCTAGCGGTCACTATTACCTTGACTGTGACGATGATAGCGGAGGTTCAACAGTCATCATTCCTGCCGGAGGATCATTTGTTGTTAATATTAGTGTTACTCCAACACAAGTAGCAACATACAACAACCCAAGATCAGGTCAAATTTGTAGAGTAGATCCAGATGGTGAAATCACTGAGTCTGATGATACAAATAACAACTGTTCAAACTCAGTTATTGTTACAAATCCAACCGGAAAAATATTTGGATACAAATTTAACGATCGAAATGGTAATCGCACATGGGATCAGGGAACAGAAGAAGGTCTTTCCGGATGGACAATATATGTAGATTTAGATGGTGATAATAGAAAAGATACTGGTGAAAGTTTTGCAGTAACAGACGCGACGGGATACTACGAAATCACCGGTCTGCAGTACGATGATTATCGTGTTAAAGAAGTTGCCCAGACAAACTGGAATCAAACAACTCCTAACGATCCAACATATCACTACGTTGACCTTGATAGTGCTAGTGAAGGACCAAAGAATTTTGGAAACAAATCAACCCTTGGCTCCATCAAAGTTTGTAAGGTAATAATCGACGGAAATAGCAATATCGTTAACGGTTCGCAAATGCCGGCTACCACTTTCACGATAAACTGGACCGGAGGAAACGGACTAGCTCCAACAGTGATCAATTCGGGATATCTTCCAAATACTAAGATATTCTCCGATTCACCATCTGAGGATGCTTACTGTGTTGATTATCCCAACATTCCATTGGCAAACTATGGATATTCTCAAGAAATCATTAGTACCTCAGGCTGGGAAACTCCAAAATATAATGATCAGTTTAACTCGACGGTCTTAGATTTAGGAGATTTCAAAAATTACCATACTCCAGGAGATGAAAACTCCAATGGATATATGGATCTTACAAACCAAGCTGGACCAGACAGAACTTTAGTTATTCTCAACGAATACGAACTTGGCGGAACCATAAACGTCACCAAGTACAACGATCTTGACGGAGATGGAAACCAAGACGATGGAGAAGGAACTATGGATGGCTGGGAAATTAATCTATCCGGCTATACCTCAATCAATACCGTCAACGGAGTTGCTTCTTTCATCGACATCACTCCCGGTACATATACACTAAGCGAAACCCAACAGGATGGCTGGACACAAACAGGTATTTCCTGTAGCAATGCTCAGCAAGAAATATCTTGTGATAGCCGTGAATGGTCAAGAGAATCCTGTGAAGAAGGACCATCAACTGATATGAGCTGTTACGGAGAAAAATGGTCATTCTGTGGACAGCAATATGGCTGTGACTTTTCTGATGACGCGACTCATGCATGGAGTTGTCCAAATCTTTCCTACAATCCTTTTGTGCGACAAGTCAATGCCGGCACACAGCTGCCGGAAGGCTCAATTAGGGTCTCGGTTGGAAATGATGAAACAGTCAACTGTTCAATTGGTAACCAGAGAAACGATCCCACTTTAAAAATCAGCCGTTCAAACAACGCCGGTGCTCCTCTTTCTCCCGGATCAAGTGTTGAACACACTATCACAATAAAAGTACTGGGGAACTCGGTAGAAAGCCTCACCCTTACCGATCTACTTCCTGACGGTTTCAAATTCCGTGCCGGATCATACTCAGTTACCAGAAATGGCAATCCGGTCACTCTTCTTACCGATCCGGTGTATAACTCACCCGGAGAATGGGAACTTGGAAGTTATGAAGAAAACGATGAGATCGTTATCAAGTACCTCGCCGATATTAGCTCAGACATCAACCCCGGAAACTACACAGACCTTGCTTGGGCTCTGGCCAACAACGACATCTTGGCAGTTGGTGAAAACTCGGAATATGTTGACGGATACTTCGTCGGCACCGATGTTGAAGTCGTCAAAGATCAAACCTCGGGTGGCACATACGACGTGGAGAAAAAAGTCGAAGGTGAAGTCTTAGGTGCCTCCACCAGTTTACCCGCAACCGGTGCTTCACCCATGTGGCCGATGCTCGCATTTGTCTGTCTTGTGTATGGAATCAGATTTATTAAATCATCTAACAAAAAGTAAATGAAATTAAAACTATTCCTTCTCACCACTCTTAGTGTAATCGGATTAATCCTTCCTCAGGCATCACTCGCCGCAACTCCTATTTCGGTAAGATTGGGACAGCCAAAAACTCCTTCCAATCAAACCAACATAAAGCTTACTTTTGTTGTTCTTCAAGCCGGAGGTACAAACAATATCACTGTAGACTGTTACAAGAAATCTCCTTCGGATGGTGGTTATGTTACTTTTGACAGTAAAACCCTTATTCCCGGAGGAAACACAGACTACTGTACCGCCGATAACAGTGTTTTAAACACAAACGGTACATATAGTTTCAAAATTATCGCCAACGGAGTCGAAAGCAATATCGTGTCGGTTGATTTAAACACTTCCGGTCCCAGTACTCCGGTTTCATTCTCCAAAGAAAGACTAAACGACTGCGACTACAAAATTAAGTTCAAAACAGCCAACGACGGTAAAACCGTAAAAGTTGAACTGTTTAGATCAGACACCCGCTCAATTTCCTTAGACTTCGGCTCCCGTGTAGCCAGTCCATCTATCGCTCCGGACACTGAGGGTGAAATAACCAACAGTGTTCCTGTCTGCGGCAAAGAATACTTCTATGTCCTAAGAGCCGTAGATAACTCCGACAATGTCTCCGGAACCATAGGTGACAGTTTCACAACCACGGTCAACTCAACCACCACCACAACCGGAACCACACCAGAAGGAGCCACAGTCATCGGTACAGGCGCTCAAGTTACTGAAGGTGCCGAAACAGCCATTTCTCCTACACCCTCGGGAACAGCCTCTACTGAGTCGGGAACACCGGAAGTTCTAGGTACGGAAAGTTCAAAGGGAAATAATCTCAAGTGGATTTCAATTCCTTTGATCCTCATCGCCGCCTACTTCTTCCTAAAATCCAAAAAACGCGCATAATAGAGGTAGATGAAACTATTCTTAGGCATATTCTTAGTCCTTATTTCTGCTGTCATTATCGTAGTTACGTACTATCCAATTGCTGAAGCAGAGATCATTTATCAGCTGGATAAGTTCAAAGAAGCAACACCGGAAAATGTCAAAGAAATAGTACCTCTTTATCCCGAGTTCGGGATAGTCGTTCCCAAATTGAAGATCAACTCCAAAGTAATAAAAAACGTCAACCCTTTTGATGCCAATATTTATCAAAAGGCGCTGACACAAGGAGTTGCTCATGCAAAAGGCACCGCTCTTCCCGGAGATGACGGCAACATTTTTATTTTTTCTCACTCCTCGGAAAACTTTTACGAAGCCACCCGTTACAACTCAATTTTCTATCTTTTATCCAAACTTGAAATGGGGGACACAGTTACTCTTTACTACCAAGATGAACGTTTTGACTATAACGTAGCCGAAAAAAAGATTGTTACTCCGGATGAAGTTTCATATTTGTCATACGAGTCGGATAAACCCCAGCTAACCCTCATGACCTGTTATCCTCCGGGCACCAATCTAAAACGCCTCATCATTGTTGCAAACCAGAAGTTGTAAAGAAGACGGACAAGCTCTTATAATGAAGTAAGTTATGGCTCATCCATTTATTACTCTTTTCGCGCCTCATCCGCACAACAACCACAAGGCAAAAATTCTTCAGCCACACTCTCTTGTAATTCTCATCGGTCTTTTCATCATGGGCCGTTCGTTTATCGACATGACCATAGGCCTACAGCCCGGAGTTTTAGGTTACGCTTCCCAGATCGATCCGGATAAAGTCATTGAGCTGACAAACAACGAGAGACTGGGTGCCGGCATCACTATACTCAAAGAAAACACAGAGTTAAATCAGGCCGCCCTTGCGAAGGCCGCCGACATGTTTGAGGATAATTACTGGGCTCACATCTCCCCAACAGGTACGGAACCTTGGTACTTTATTACGGAGTCCGGATACAAATATCAGCACGCCGGCGAAAATCTTGCCCGTGATTTTAGTAATCCAAGGGATGTCGTTGCCGCTTGGATGGCTTCTCCCACACACCGTCAGAATCTTCTGGACAGCCGTTACCGCGATATTGGTATTGCTGTTATGGATGGCTATATAAATGGCGTTGAAACAACCATAGTTGTTCAGATGTTTGGTTCATCTCAGACCTCTGTCGCCAAAGTCGCCTCAACCAAAGTCGCTGCAACTGCCTATGCTCAAGAGCTTCCGGCTCAGGAAAAAATCATTCCGGAGTCCGGTCTATCACCTCTGGATCTGTCCCGTGCATGGTCACTTGCTTTCGTCATCATGATCATGTTTGCCTTAAGTCTCGACTGGATCTTTGTTCTCCGTTACAACATCATCCGTATCTCGGGTGATACTTGGGCACATCTCACTTTCTTTGCCGGCCTCGCCATAATCTTGATTATTATCCGACAAGGAATCGTCTTATGAAAAAACCTTTAAAAAGTATCGTTGATTACTTGATTCTCACCATTATTGTTTCACTAGCTGTGATTCTCACCCTTTACTTCAATGGCAGTAAAAACATTCAGGAAATAATCATTATTGCTCTATCCGCACTATATATAGTATGGGGCATAATTCACCATCATAGGGAAAACACTCTTCATGCCAGAGTTGTACTTGAATATGCCTTGTTCGCCCTTCTTGGAAGTGTTTTGGTTATAGGTTTACTAAGGTAAAAATAATTTTCCTCTCGTGTATAATTGCAAAATATGAAAGGTATTATTCTGGCCGGTGGTCGGGCAACAAGACTCCGCCCCCTAACTTGGGTGATCAGCAAGCAACTTCTTCCTGTTTTCAACAAACCCATGATCTTTTATCCAATCGAGTCTTTGATAAAAGCCGGAATAAAAGACATCCTCATTATTCTTTCCCCCGAAAACTCCGGACTGTTTTTAAATCTTCTTGGTACCGGAGAAGAGTTCGGTGCTCATTTTAGTTACGCTATTCAGAAAGAACCCCGTGGTCTGGCCGATGCCTTTATTGTCGGAGCCGACTTTATCGGCAAAGACAGTGTCACTATGGTCTTAGGAGACAACATTTTTGATTATGATTTTAGTAAAGAAATTAAATCATTCAAAAAAGGCGGTCAGATTTACTGCAAAAAGCTCGACAATATAGAAGACGTCAAAAGGCTTGGCGTTGTCGAGATGAAAGAAGACGGTACAATTCTGTCCATTGAAGAAAAACCGGAAAAACCAAGATCAATGTATGTCTCCGTCGGTATCTATACTTACGATCATCATGTTGTCGAAATAGCCAAAAAACTCAAACCTTCGGCTAGGGGGGAAATTGAAATCAGCGGCGAACCCAGTATCAACAATACTTTCTTAAAGATGAAACAACTCAAAGCCTGTACCATCGAGGGTTACTGGCAGGATGCAGGTACCTTCGAAAGTCTATTAGAAGCCGGAAACCACATGGCGGAAAAATTTGGAAAATAAAATATGAAAATACTTGTCACTGGAGGCGCAGGATTTATCGGTTCCAACTTTATTCACTACTGGCTGGAGAAACATCCCGAAGACGAAATCATAAACTTCGATCTTCTAACCTATGCCGGACACCTTGAGTCTTTAAAATCGATTGAAAATAACCCCCATTACTCATTTGTGAAAGGGGATATCACCGATCCGGAAGCCGTAGACAAGGTGGTTTCCAAAGTCGACGCCATCATTCATTTTGCCGCCGAGAGTCATGTCGACCGTTCTATCCTTGATCCTTTGATCTTTACCAAAACAAATATCATCGGCACCCAGACCTTACTTGAAGCCGCAAAAAAATACGCCATTAAAAAATTCCATCACGTTTCAACAGACGAGGTTTTTGGAGCACTCCCTTTGGATAGTGATACCAAGTTCAACGAAACCACCCCGTACAATCCTCACAGCCCCTATGCCGCCTCAAAAGCCGCTTCGGATCACATTGTCCGCGCTTATTTTGATACATTCGGTATTCCGGTGACGATAACAAACTGCAGTAACAACTTCGGTCCATACCAAGATCCGGAAAAATATATGCCACGGTTAATTACGAATCTCTTGACCGGAGAAAAAGTTAAGGTTTACGGAGACGGTAAATATGTCAGAGACTGGCTTCATGTTCTCGATCATTGTTACGCTATAGAGTTGGTTTTCCAAAATGCGGCTCCCGGCTCAACTTACTGTGTTGGTGGTATGACTAAAGATGTAAACAATCTCGAAGTCGCTCAAAAAGTAATCAAACTTCTCGGCAAAAACGAAGCCGACTCGATCGAGTTTGTCAAAGACCGCCCCGGTCACGACCGTCGCTATGCCGTCGATTGGACAAAGATAAACAATGACTTGGGATGGAAGCCCCAGTACGATTTCGATTCTTGGTTATCAAAAACCGTTGACTGGTACAAAGAAAACGGAAGTTGGTGGAAACCCCTCAAGGAAAAATCGGAATCAATTTATAAAAAATAATGAGTAAAGAAATGATTCTTGTCACCGGCGCTTCAGGACTCGTTGGGTCGAGATTCATCGAGTTAGCCCAAGATTACAAATTTTCCACTCCCGATCTTCCTGATTTTGATCTGACGGACAAAGAATGTGTCAAAAAAGTTATAGAAGAGTTCAATCCGGAATGGATAGTAAACTTTGCCGCCTTTACCGATGTCAACGCTGCCGAAAATCAAATGGGGGATAAAGATGGGCTTGTTTGGAAAGTAAATGTTGAAGGTGTTAGAAATCTTGTTGATGCCTTTCCCTCAAAAAAGATTATTCAGATAAGTACCGACATGGTTTTTCAAGGGAACATCGATCACCCCGGCCCATATGCGGAAAACGATAAAACTCCGGACATAAATGAAAATCTCACTTGGTATGGCTGGTCCAAAAATCAAGCCGAAAAAATTATTCTTGATCATGGTGGCACGGTTTTGAGGATTATTTACCCTGTCAGAGCACGTTTTGATCAAAAACCGGATTATATTCGGGGCGCCTTAATGAAGTTTGGGAGCGGCACGATGTACCCATTGTTTGATGATCAGCAAATCTGCATTGCCTTTGTCGACGAAGTGGTCGAAACTCTTAAAAAAATTATTGACACGGACAGTTCGGGAATCTTCCACTGCTGCTCCGATACGACTACGCCATACGAGCTGATTACTTATGCCGTCGGCAAGTTGGGAGGAGATGCTTCAAAAATTAAACCGGCTTCAATCCATAACTTTTTGGCTACTCAAACAAACAAAAGCAGGTATCCTGTTTATGGAGGGCTAAAAACAGTAAAAACCGAAGAGAAATTAGGTCTTCATTTTTCTGCTTGGCAAACTGTAGTTGAAAAACTTATCGATCAGGGGTTATCCTTAAAGTAATGAAGCTTTTCTCAAAGTTAATATTGATGTTGCCTATTCTTTTTTTGTGCACAGCTACAACCATTCGGGCCGATGCCAAATCCGACTATGAGTACCAATACAGCCGTTACCGTCAAAACTACATCGAGTACACCATTCTTAAGAAAGACTTTCTTGCCAATCCAACTCTCGATAATCAGCAAAAAGCCGTTCTAGCCGCCAAAGACACTCTTTCCGCAAGAGACCTTGCCAAGGCCAGTTTCGCTTCATATCTTCTGTCTCTCTGTCAGGAAAAACAAACCAACTATGCACCCATAAAACCCATTCTCGACTCCCTTAATGCAGCAAGAGTCTTTTTCCTTTCGGAGGCGGAAAAATCCCAAGCAATAGTTACTCCTGCCAATCTGGCCGAGTTTACCGGCAGTTATGTTACAAACACCACCGAGCACGATAGCAGTTTTAGAATCGGAACCGTGGCCTGCAAAATTTCCCAACTGGTCCGCATTCAAATAGAGTCAAAAAACGCCTTGGATGTTATACTCCCCAGACTTGCCTCTCCATACTCCACCTCTCTGCAAACGCGTATAAATGACCTTCAGACTCAGGGAAATAACATCAATGAGGAAATAAACACTTTCACCAAAAAAATTCTTTCCGAAGAAAGTATTGAGAGCATAAACAACAATAGCTACTTTAACAGTAAATCCGAAACCGTTAAGAAAATTCAATCGCTCCAGTTAAAATGGATCGATAGCCTTATTGATATAGACCTAAACTATGCCCATTCTTAAACTTAATATCACCAACCCGCAAGCTCTCGAGCTAATCGCGAAAATAAAATCCGGAGAGTTATATTTACCTATAAAAATTTGGCTAAACAAATATAAATGGTTGCTTATATCTCTTGCGGTTATTCTCATTCTACTCATTGCTCTCGTTATCGGCAAAAAATTATCCGAAAAGACACCTCTTCTTGAGTACACTCCCCCCGACATCGAAAACCTGACCCCTACACAAACAGCAACCGTAAAATCCGATTTTTCCGGCATAAAAGAAGAGATCCTTAATCTGAATACTGATTTACCCGACCCATTTGTTCCTGTTTTTGATAATAAGATCATCCTTGAAGAAGAAGCCCGCTAAAATTATTTATGTGGTAACATAAAAATCATGGCCAAGAACACATCAAAAAAAACAATTAAAAAAATTACCAAAACTATGCCGAAAACCAGTCGGAAAACAAAAAAAGCTGTTCAGGTAATTAAAAAACTGAGAGTAGACTCCGTGTCAAAGATAAAACCAATCTTTTTTGTAAAACTTCTTCTTGTGATCGCCATCGGCGTTGTTGTCTTTTTACTTGTCCAAAAAAATAAAAGTATGTTTATCGTCGGAACAGTAAACAAGTCACCCATTTTCCGCTGGGAGCTAAACTCCAAAATGGCGGAAAAATATGCCGAGCAGACATTTGAAGAAATTATCTCGGAAAAACTACTGGCGGAAAATCTTACAAAAAACAAGATTGCCGTTTCCGCTCAGGAAGTTCAGGACGAACTGGCTAAAATTAAGGTTCAGTATGGAGGGGAAGAACAGTTTCAGGCTGCCATTGCCCAGTTTGGTATGACTGAAGCAAAAGCTCTTGAGTCGATTAAACAAAGTATCGGCCTTAAGAAGCTTGTAGAGAGTCTAAATAAAATTGAGATTACGGAAGAGGCTATTTCTAAGTACTTCACCGACAACAAGACTAACTACGTTGGTAAAAAACTGGAAGAAGTTTCGGCCGAAATAAAAGAAAGTCTATACCAGCAGGAAATTTATACCAAATCTCAGGAATGGTACTCTCAGATTAGGAAAGACGCTAAGGTTAGCAGCTTTCTCTAAACTAAGATCTATTCTGTGAAAAAGACTGCCCTATCTATTAACTCGAAGTTGCTGGCTAAGATAGTTGTGTTTGCCAAAAAATGGCCATTACCCATACTGACAACAGTCGTAGTTCTTGTTCTATCGGTTTCTGCCTTCGTTATTATTCATCAAAGGGGTTTTGTGTCCCAACAGGAAGGGGAGTCGGTTGTTCAGATAGTGCTTCCCGCAGACAGCATTGCGCTACCATTACCCGACTACAGAAGCGGCAACTCGGTTGAGGCGGTTCTAAAAAACAGAAGAACCAGACTTGATTTTACGGATGACAGCCTTACTTTAAAACAAATAGGACAACTTCTCTGGGCAGCTCAAGGAATAAATGTAGACTGGGGAGACCGTACAGCCCCATCTGCAAAATCAACCTATCCGTTAACAGTTTTTTTAATTGCCAATAATGTAAGCGGGCTTGACGCGGGGGAATATCAGTATATCTCAGGAGACAGAACCATGGTTCATCAGCTAAAACCAATTAAAAAAGTCGAGATGGGAGACGCTCTATTCGATTTATTAAATCAAAGCTCATTCAATAAAATTCCGGCAATTTTTGTGGTTACCGGCAATATGGCTAAAATGGCTGAAGCCTACGGTGGTATACCACACGACAAGGAAGTCTATCTTGAGGCAGGTTACGTTTCTCAAAATATTTCTTTGGAGGTGGAAAGTTTAAAGCTTGGAACCAGTGTCAGTACAAATTTTGATGAATTAAAATTAAGGGAACTGGTGACAGTCTCCAGTTCGGATACTATAATTTACTTAATGCCTGTAGGCGTACCAAAATAAATATGGAAATACAACCACAAACGGAATCAAAAAAAGACGAACCGGTTATTACCACCCAACCGGAACTTTTTACTCCTGATGGTCAGGCAAATCCTGAAGTTGTCGAAGCCAACATCCGTTCACAAGCCGAACCGGACGAAACAGCAAAGGAAGCAAAGAGAGTCTTCGACGAAATTCTTGCTCAGGCCGAAGAGAGGCGCAAAGACCACGCCCCTTAGTGATTCTTTTCTTTCCTCCACTCGGCAATTTTCTTATGATCTCCCGATAGTAGTACTTCTGGAACCTTCCAGCCCCTGTACTCGGCCGGTCTGGTGTACTGTGGGTACTCAAGATCAAAACTATCCGAATATGACTCTTCGGCAAGAGACTCGGGGTTGCCAATAGCTCCGGGAATAAGTCTAACGATCGAATCAACTACCACCATTACCGGCAGCTCACCTCCTGATAAAACGTACGGTCCGATAGAATACACATCATCTGCCAAATAGTCGTGAACCCGCTGATCGATTCCTTCAAAATGAGGTGCAATTAAAATTATGTGTTTTTCGTCTTTCAGTATCTCTGCATTTTTTTGGTTATACATTTTTCCCTTTGTATCCAGCAAAATAACTTTAGACTCCGGTTTTTTCAAGTCCGCCAATGCTCTGTCGATAACATCCACTTTCATCACCATTCCTGCCCCACCGCCAAAAGGGCTATCATCCACACTCTTGTAGTTATCATCACTCCAGTCACGCAAATTATGAACTTTGATATCCACAATACCCGTTCCGGTTGCCCTACCGATAATTGAGGTGCCAAAAACCTTTTCAAACATCTCCGGAAATATGGTCAAAATATCTATCTTCATTTGATTAAATTATATATTGCGCAGTTCATCTTTTCGAACGAGTTGCGCCGCATGCGCGTGGTAGTTTTCTTTAGAATTCTTTTAAAGAGAGGCGAAATAGGCACGCTTGACGACTGCCTAGATTGAGACCTCAAAGTATGAAAAAGAAAATCTACAGCGACCGGTGCATTAGTGAGAAAACGGTGAACAAGAAAGATATTAGATATATAATCGACCTATGCCAAGACTAGTAAAAAAAACCGCTCACGGTCCTCAAAAGGTAGGAGACAAAATGATATGTATGTGTGGTCTAAGTAAAAATCAACCCTTCTGCGACAGTTCCCACCTTAAAACTTTAACAGAAAACAAAAATAAGCTTTACTGGTATGATGAAGCCGGAAAAAGAGAGGAAGTTACTACAGAAGAAAACTGTAATGATGAGTGTTGTGGAAAATGCGATGATAATTGTTGTAAAGAAGACAAAAAAACTCAGTAATCTATGGAAAAACTTCCCGTAGCAGTTGTTGTTATCCCCACTTACAATGAAGCCGGAACTATTGGCGAGATGATAGATACTCTTTGTGGAAAAATTTTTCCGGAGATAAAAGACTGGCAATGCAAACTTCTTGTTGTCGATGATACCTCACCGGACGGCACCTACAAAATCGTTCAAGACAAACAAAAACAATTCAAAAACCTCGAACTTTTTCTTAATCCCACCAAAGCCGGTATCGGCGGGGCATATGTCAAAGGTTTCCGTCACGCCATGTCTGCTCTCGGCGCGGACGCCGTCATTGAGTTTGATGCCGACTTTCAGCATCCACCCAAGGACATTCCTGTTTTATTAAAAGAAATCTCCAATGGGTATGACTACGTTTTGGGTTCCCGGAAAATAAAAGGCGGCAGTAATCCCAAAGGCTGGGGTTTCAAGCGGGTATTTTTTAGTGAGTTCGGCGGTTTGGTTGCCCGTTTTGTCCTCTTTTTCCCCGGAAAAAACTTCTTTAAAATTACAGATCCGACAACGGGGTTAAAAGCTTCAAGAGTAAAGGGTTTTGTTGACACCATGGATATGGATAATCTTTACTCCAAAAGATTTGGCTACAAACTGGAGTTTCTTTACAAAATGGTTCAGCTTGGAGCCGTGGTAAAGGAGATTCCTCTTCAGTTTGGTCTCCGCACCAAGGGTGAGTCAAAAATTGAACCCAAAACAGCCAAAGATATATTCCGTTCGGTTTTTCTCCTCAGGTGGAATGATTCCACAACACAAAAGTTTATAAAGTTCGGCTGCATCGGTTTATTTGGTTTTGTAATCAACAAAGTTGGTCTTGATCTATTTGCAAAACTTTTACAAAATTTGATCGAAACGGTAGGCATCAGAAACTTTCTGGCAAACGCTCTTGCCGCCGAAGTGTCCATCATCAGCAACTTTACACTTAACAATCTCTGGACGTTTAAAAACGAAAAACTTGTCTGGGGCAAAAAGATGTTGGAAAAATTTGTCACCTTCAATTTAAGTTCGGTCATCTCCGGTATCGTCATTCCCAGTCTGGTCATCGGTACCGGTACCCAAATCTTCGGTGATCAATACCGCTTCCTCTTCTTGTTTGTTGCGGTTTTCTTATTTACGGTACCCTTAAACTGGTTTATCTACAACTTGGTTATCTGGAAAAAGAAGAAAGATTAAAGATAGGGCGCCCAGTCGGATATCGGTGCAGTGTTATTGAGAAGGAAGTTCCAGCTATAAAGAAGTATCGGGATAATCAGTACTGCCAAAATAATCTTAAACTCTCTTTTTTGGATTAGCCTGTCCCATCCGATTAATACAAATGGAGCAATTGGGAGGATATATCGGCTAATATCCCTATGGGCTACAGACAGTGTTGATAAGAAAAATAAACCGGCAAAATAGGTCTCAACTTTCATTTTTTTCTTCCACATCCGGCTAATACCTACTCCAAAAATAAGCCAAGTCCAGATGACATCCTCCAGCCAGAAGTTACCCACCCACGCTTGTCCTTTTGGAGCAAAGATCGAAAAAGGCGGCCAGAAAAGATGAATATTATCCCCGCTATGAAAGTATGCCCAAAAATCTCCGGTTCGTAATCCAAAAAACCAAAACAAAGCTACAACTGCCAACAGTTGGATCAGTAAGGGTGCGTATTTAAACCGAATCTTTTTATGTTTTATTGACTCTACTAGCGCAAACACTCCATAAGCCCCCAAAAGAATTACTGCCGGACTTTTCGTCAGTTGTGCCAAGATCCCAAACAAACCGGCGATCCAAAATTTTTCTCTCCGGAAATAATAAATACTGGCGATAATAAAAAACAAAAACCACGGCTCGGGTGAACCAACACTCCTAAGAGCCACCCATCGTGCCGGCAGTACCAGAAACACCAAGCATAACCACAATGCATTTTTACTAAGTTTGAATTCTTTTAGATACCGGTAAAGCATCAAAAAACACATCATACTTCCAAGAAGCGTCGAGATAAGCATGGCGGTTGGCCCTTTTAGGAAAGCATCAAAGACAGAAATAACTGCCGGATACAAGGGAAAGTGAGCCGGATAATACTCGGCCGGTAACGGACTTGAAAACTTAGTTTTGATTAATTCAATGTTGTACCAAGTTTTCTCTACTATTAAATAGTTTGGACCATCGTAGTTCTGCCAAAGAATTTTTGTCCCTTCCGAAAAATCCATACCCCAACCGGGAAGTTGGATCTTTAGGAAAAATGGCAACCACACTATCAAAGAAAACAACACCACCGCAAAGCCTAGATATACTCGTTTCATCTACCTATTAGTATATACTTGTGAGTATGACGAGACAAATAGAAAAATTGTCCGTGTTTTTGCCGGCTTACAACGAAGAAGCCAATCTCAAACGGACTGTCAAAAACGTAATAGAAAATCTCAAGAAAAATGTCTCGGAGTGGGAAATCGTCATAGTTAACGATGGTTCGAAAGACAGTACCGGAAAAATTGCCGACGAACTTGCCAAGGACAATAAAAAAATTACCGTTATCCATCACTCTCCAAACAGAGGTTATGGAGCCGCCTTCAAAAGCGGTCTTTATGGTTGCAAATACCCATGGATCTCTTTCATCGACTCCGACGGCCAGTTTGATTTTAAAGAGATCGCCCGTTTTATAGAAACACAGGAAAAAACCAAAGCCGATTTAGTCATCGGTTATTATCTCAAACGTAAAGTTCCTTTCACCCGCATTCTAAACTCGAAAACCTGGCAGCTAATTGTTTTCCTTCTTTTTGGTCTCAATGTCCGCGACATCGACTGTGGTTTTAAATTAATTTCCAAAAAAGTTGTCGATACTATTCCCCGCCTTGAAAGTGAAAGGGGAGCCTTTATTACTTCGGAGTTTCTGATTAAGGCAAAAAAAGCAGGTTTTAAAATTGTGGAAATTGGTGTTCAGCATTATCCCCGGAAATTCGGTGAAGCTACCGGAGCAAAATTAAACGTCATTATTCAAAGTTTTATCGATCTGGCAAGACTCCGGCAAAAAATCAAATGATCAACTGGATCAAAAAAAATAAACTTGAATTCATTTCTCTTCTGGTAATTCTTGCGGTTGCTCTTTTTCTACGTCTTTATAGAATAAGCGAGTTTTTGACTTTTTTGGGCGACGAGGGTAGGGATGTGCGGATAGTAAGAGACCTGATCACCAAGGGCAATCTTGTTTTTATTGGACCGATGACCAGTATTGGCAATATGTATCTTGGGCCTCTCTATTACTACATGATCGCCCCCGCACTTTTCCTGTCCGGACTAAATCCGGTCGGTCCGGCAGTTATGGTAGCTCTTATAGGTGTTCTTACCGTATGGTTTACTTGGTACGTCGGCAGAACTTGGTTTGGAAAGGTTCCGGGTATTATAGCGGCTCTCCTTTTTGCTGTTTCTCCTGTTGCAATAATCTACTCCAGATCTTCATGGAACCCAAACCCCATGCCGTTATTTGCTCTTCTTTGTATCTGGGGAATCTATGAAATCTGGCAAAATAAAAAATATTTTTGGTTACCTTTGATTGGAGTTTCCTTTGCTTTTGCCATGCAAATGCACTACTTGGCCCTCCTCCTTGTTCCCGTCATCGGCCTTTTCTGGTTGCTGTCTTTAAAAAAGATTAATAAAGACAAAATAGACAAACCCCAATTCGTCAAAAAAACTCTTCTTGCCATTTTCTTTTTTCTTTTGCTAATGTCACCCTTGGCGCTCTTCGATCTAAAACACAATGGAATGAACTTCAACGCTTTTAAAATCTTCTTTACCGACCGTCAGACAACAGTCAATCTCAATCCGACTAAGTCCGATCGTTTCCTGCCAATCATCTACACTACCGTCACCGATCTTGTTCTTGCCCGCCAAGCGGTTATAGCTCCCGTCATTTCGGCAATTATCTTTCTGCTTTCTGTTTTTATTTTCATAAAATCAAGATGGAAAACCACTCTGAAAATTCTCTTTGTCTGGTTGGGTTTTGCCCTGCTTGGTCTTGGAATCTACAAGCAGCATGTCTATATTCATTATCTCGGCTTTGTCTATCCGGCTGTTTATCTACTCTTGGGAGCCATTCTTGGCTTCATCGCTACAAGAAAAGGAATAATCTTCAAACTTCTCGCGGTTATTACTCTCATCTCTCTCGTATATTTAAATTTAAAATACAGCCCCACTTTTGGCAGTCCAAACCGTCAGCTCCAGCGGACTGAAGCCGCCGCAGATCTCATCATCAAGGAGTCAAAAGGTGACCCGTTTAATTTTGGCCTTATTGCCAAACAAAACTACGATGAGTCATACCGTTACTTTTTGGAAAATAAAAAAGCCAATCTGGTCCGTGGTGAAGTAAAAATAGTTGATCAGTTGTTTGTCATCTGTGAAAACGGAGATAAATGTCAGCCCGAAGGAAATCCGGACTGGCAAATCGCCGTTTTTGGACCTTCACACGTTGTTTCCACTTGGGAAATCGATTATTTAAAAATTTACCGTCTAGTCCACACCAAATGAGCAAAAAAACCGAAAAACTTATCTGGATAGATATCGAAACCACTGGTTTAAATCCGGACAAAGACAAGATAGTCGAGATAGCCACTCTTATTACGGATGATAACTTAAACGTGATTACGGAAGGACCCGATTTGGTAATTCATCAGCCGGAAGAAATACTTAGCTCAATGGATAACTGGAACAAAGAGCATTTCACCCAGTCCGGTCTGCTCTATCAAATCCGTGAATCAAAAATCAGCCTTGCAGAAGCAGAAGCACAGACACTCGAGTTTATCAAAGCAAACTGCCGCCCCCAAACAGCTATGTTTGCCGGCAGCTCGGTTCATTTCGACCGGGAATTTGTCCGTATCAGTATGCCCAAGATTGTCGAATATATGCATCACCGGATTATTGATGTTTCAACCGTCAAAGAACTTGCCTACCGCTGGTATCCAAATCTTCCGGTATTTCCCAAAGCCGATGCCCACAGAGCCCACGACGATATCCTCGAGTCAATAGATGAGCTAAAATATTACAAGGCTCAAGTATTCAAATAATCCATGTTGAAAAATAAACTATCAATCGTCATTCCAAACTTCAATGAAAAAGAAAATCTCGAAAGGGGAGTACTGGATCAGGTCTACGACTATCTTAAAAAAGTTAAGTATGACTGGGAGGTCCTGATAAGTGATGATGGTTCAACCGATGGCAGTAAAGAGTTTGCCGAAAAATTCGCCCGTTCTCACCAGGGTTTTGTGGTAATTCCCAATCTCCATGGCGGCAAAGCCAAAGCCGTTTGGTCGGGAATAAAGTCTGCCAAGGGGGATATCATTCTTTTCACCGATATGGATCAATCGACTCCCTTGGTTGAAGTGGAAAAGCTTCTTCCTTGGTTTGATGAGGGCTTTGATGTCGTCTTTGGTTCCCGTGGCAAAGCCAGAGCAAACTTTCCTTGGTACCGCCAGCTGACTTCATGGGGCTTCCGTTTTGTAAGAGGTATATTTTTACTCCGTGATGTTGTCGATACCCAGTGCGGATTTAAAGCTATGAAAACCGGTGTTGCCAAAAATATTTTTCCCAAACTGGCGGTACTGGCAGACAAAAAACAATCCACCGGCTGGACGGTATCGGCTTTTGATGTCGAGCTGCTTTTTCTTGCCGAAAAGTACGGCAGTAAGCTTAAGGAGGTCGACGTTGTCTGGAAGGATGAAGACGTCGCCACCAACAAAAACAAAAGATTTCTAAAAGAGTCAACCGACATGTTAAAACAGATTCTCCGCGTAAAGCTAAACGATCTCAAAGGACTCTATGACAAAAAGTAAAATAATCGGGATCATAACTATTTCACTGTTGGCTTTTTTCCTTTTCTTTTTTCTACGCCTTTCCAAACTAAACAACATTCCTGTATTCGTTGATGAGGCAATCTATGTCCGCTGGTCCCAAGTCATGAAAAACGAACCTACTCTCCGCTTTCTGCCTCAAACAGACGGCAAACAGCCTCTCTTTATGTGGGCTACGGTTCCATTTTTTAAAGTCTCTCAAGATCCTCTCGTCGCCGGCCGTTTGGTATCGGTAGCCGCCGGACTTGGAACTCTAATAGGAATCGGCTTTCTAAGTTTCGTTATTTTCAAAGATCTGCTTGCTGCTTCTTTATCGATGCTTGTCTATGCTCTACTGCCTTATGCTGTTTTCTTTGACCGCATGGCACTTGCCGACTCGATGCTTGCCATGTTTGGTATCTGGTCAATGGGGCTCTCGGTACTCTTTGCCAAAACGGAAAAGTTCGATCACGCCATGATGCTTGGATTTGCAGTCGGAGGCGGACTACTTACAAAATCACCGGCAATTTTCTTTTACGTTTGGATGATTCTTGCCGTTATTTTCTTCTTTAGAGCAAAAAATAATAAAATAAAATCTCTTGGTAGACTGCTAATTGGAATAATTGCCGTAGTTGTTATCTCCCAGTTAATGTATAGCGTTCTTCGTCTTGGACCGGCATTTGAAATGATTGGTGCCAGAAATCAAGACTATTTGTTTACTTGGAAAGAAGTTCTCGGTCACCCGCTAAGCCCGTTAATCGGCAATCTTAAAACCACCCTAAACTGGCTCTGGTTGCTTTTTTCGCCAACCCTTCTTCTGCTAACGGTTTTTGGACTCTTCCCCCAAAAAAACAGAACATTATCGTTTTTCCTTATTCTATGTTCACTCTTACCGTTGGTTGGTCAAGCTTCAATTGCCAAGGTTTATACCAGCCGTTACGCTTTATTTGCCGTTCTTCCTCTCGTTCCGGTTATTGGTTTTGGTCTTAACTGGCTAATCACCCGCAAAGGACTTCTCGTCAAACTATCATCAGTCATTCTTCTTGCTATTCCTTTCATCATCTCTCTTCTCTGTGTTTTTGCTCCCACAAAAGCTCCACTTTCCTTTGATATGTACAGCGGATATCTACAGGAATGGACTGCCGGCTGGGGTCAAAAAGAAATCGCAAATTATTTTATTGATCTTGAGTCAAAAGGCGAGAGAGTCGTTGTTTTCACCGAAGGTTTTTTTGGTACTCTTCCGGATGGGTTGCAAATCTACACCAATGGTCACCCAAACATTACTATTGTCGGCTCAAGTCCAAATGTTAGTACTGTTCCGGAAGGTTTGATTAAAACCGACCCCAAAAATCAGCGTTTTTTGGTGGTAAATAAATCCAGAAACCATCTTAACGCCGGCAATCTTGACACTCTTCAGCTTGTAAAGGAGTATCCCAAGCCTGTACGTCCGGACGGTACCCAAGAAGCACTTCAGCTTTACCGCTACCTACCAAACTCTTTATAATGAATTTAATGCCACGCACTATTGTAGATTTGTTATCCTCTCTATGGAAACTAATAAAACGTTTCCGGATTGAAATTTTGTTAATTCTTCTTATTGTTCCCGCCATAAACAGTCTGCTTCAGCCGGGTTATTTTTCCATGCACGATGATCTTCAGGTTTTCCGGCTTTTTGAACTTGATAAATGTGTCAAGGATGGTCAGATACCTTGCCGTTGGGTTCCGGATGGGGGTTTTGGCTACGGTTATCCTCTCATGCAGTTTTATCCTCCCATGCCTTATTACCCCATGGAACTCATGGTTCTGCTGGGGTTAGGATTTTTCTGGCCGGTAAAAATTATGTTTATTCTCGCCTTTATTCTCTCCGGACTGGGTATGTACTGTCTGGCAAAAGAATTTTTTGGCAAGTGGGGAGGCGTCCTTTCGGCTCTTTTCTATGTTTATGCACCATATCACTCCGTTGATGTCTATGTCCGCGGTGCCCAAAATGAAGCTTGGGGAATGGTCTGGTTTCCATTTGTCCTCTTGTATATTTACAAACTCATTACCAAAAAATTTTCATGGACCGACTTTCTTCTTTTTGCGGTAGCTCTATCGGGACAGCTCACCTCCCACAACGTCATGACATTGATTTTTGCCCCTATGGCAATTATCTGGGCTCTTTTCTGGATCTATAAAAGCAAAAATATCCAAGCCGTCAAAAATCTTCTTCTTTCCGGACTGCTTGGTATCGGTCTCTCGGCATCTTTCTTTATTCCTGTTGTCCTCGAACAAAAATATGTTCACGTCGACTCTATGACGTCGGGATACTTTAATTACATGGCGCACTACATCGACATTAATCAATTGTTTTTCTCCCGTTTTTGGGGTTATGGCGGTTCTACTTGGGGACCAAACGATGACATGTCCTTTTCGGTTGGCCAGCTTCAATGGATTGTTGCTGTCATTGCTTCGGTGATTGCCATTTTCCGTTTTAGAAAACACAAAGAATCGTCCTTGTTGATTCTCATGATGGTATTCTTCGGTACCGTTTATGCTTTTCTCACCCATAGCCGGTCATTGCCTATCTGGGAACGTCTTCCTTTACTGCAGTATGCTCAGTTCCCTTGGAGATTGGTTGCCCTAATCGTTTTTTGTTTTTCCTTTGTTACCGGTTATATCACGGCAATAAAAATTCCCAAGATTATAAACAAAATAATAATCATTTTATTATCCCTAGGAGTCATCGTCTGGAATATTCAGTTCTTCCGTGTTGAAAGACCGACAAGAGTTACTATGGAGGAAAAAATGGCGGGAAATCAATGGGTTCTTCAGGTCACCGGAGGCATTTTTGATTATCTGCCAAGATCGGCTTCCCGCCCGCCGGGAGATCCGGCCTTTACCATTCCCGACTACATCGAAGGCGAAGGTGGTATTCAGTACTACGTTTCGGGAACCAACTGGATGAAATTTACGGCAAATGTTTCAAGTCCAAGTGCCAAAATAATGCTGCCGCTATTTTCTTTTCCGGGTCTTGTTACCAAGGTCGACGGTAAAAAAGTGACCACGACATATGACAGTGATCTTGGTCGTATCATTGTTGATCTAACGAAAGGTGTTCATTCGGTTTCGGCTAAGATTGGCTATACTCCGGTCCGTTTTATTTCCGATCTCATTACTCTTATATCTCTTTTTATATTAATAAAACTAGCTCAACATGCTCGACGCCATTCCTGACAAAGAAGAAAATCTGGAGTTCCAAGAGGTAAAACGCCGCTCGGTATCCGGAGTCATGGCGCTTATTTCCCGGACTTTTGTCGTTCAAATTATCTCTTTCGTTGCTACCTTAGCTCTCACCATCTTTCTTGATCCAAATATATATGGTGTCTATTACCTTGTTTCTTCCGTAGTTAATTTTTTGGCTTATTTTTCCGATATTGGACTGGCCGCTGCCCTTATTCAAAAGAAAGAAAAAATTTCCAGACAAGATCTTGCTACCACTTTTTCAATTCAACAGCTTCTGGTAATCTCACTCCTTGGAATACTATTTTTGATTAGATCTCTAATCCGCACCCAATACAACATCGATCAGTCCGGTATGTATCTCCTCTACGCCATGGGCATATCTTTGTTTCTCAGTTCTCTCAAAACAATTCCTTCAATCATGCTTGAAAGAGAAATTAAATTCAACAAACTCATTCTTCCTCAGATTTTAGAAACCTTGGCCTTCAACGTTATAGCTGTCTTTTTCGCTTGGAAGGGTTATGGTATTACCGCTTTTACCTATGCCGTACTCGCAAGAGGTATTGTAGGCCTTGTTACTATGTACATTGTTTATCCTTGGAAACCTGTGTTTGGTATCTACCGTCAATCACTTTCCTCTCTTCTCCGCTTCGGACTGCCTTATCAGGCCAACACTTTCTTGGCGGTTCTTAAAGATGATGGTATGACCATTATTCTCACAAAAATAATCGGTACCACAGGTTTGGGTTACATTGGCTGGGCCAGTAAATGGGCAGGTCTTCCTCTCCGTATCGTTATGGACAATCTTACAAAAGTCAGTTTTCCCGCCTTTGCCAGACTTCAGCATGATAAAGAACAGCTAAAAAAAGCGGTTGAGATCAGTTTAAAATATATGTGCCTTGCCGCTTTTCCCATTCTTGTCGGTATGGGCTTTTTTGCTCTTCCCCTTGTTCATCTAATTCCAAAATATACCAAATGGCTGCCGGCTTTAATTCCTCTTTATATCTACCTTTATAACTCCGCTTGGGCAAGTATCTCGACGAGTCTCACTAACTTATTAAATGCCACGGGACACATCAAATCTACCTTCAAATTGATGCTTATGTGGACCGGTTTAACTTGGGTCACTATGCCATTTTTGGCACTAAAATTTGGTTACATGGGTGTTTCTTTTGCCGTTGCCATTATTGCCACTTCTTCGGTATTGACCGTTTTTGTAGCCCGTAAATATGTCCAATTTAATTTATTTAATATCTTAAAAACTCCTCTCTCGGCAACTTTTCTCATGGCTTCATTTTTATCTTTTACAATCCATTTTGGAAACTCACTCACTTCACTCGTTGCTATTGGTTTGATATCTGCCGGAGTTTATTTTGGTACCATTATTCTGATTGAGGGTTTTTCCTTTTTTACCAATACTTTAAATTTCTTCAAAATAAAACATGTTTAAAAGACTTTTTATATTAATTCCGTTTTTTCTAAGTCTTTTCTTTCCAAAGACAGCCCTTGCCTTAACCAGAGATACTTTTGTGACCATTGCCAATCCGGTCAGGGGTTACGATGGATGGAATCATAAACTGCAAACACCTCTCGATCTTCCAAAATATCAATATCAGGAGTCTACAGCCTCTGCCTTTCCGGTTACTTGGCTTTTACGTTACGACGCCGTTGAAAACGCCACCATATCTGCTTATTTCGATAAACTAATCGGTACCGACATCAATCAATCTCTTGGTGCTTTTTTGGAAATCACCCCTTCCTTAACTGCAAAAGCCGGAGTTGAATACCCTGAAGGTATCTCAATTTTCAACGCCAACCGTGTTTTCCTTTCCGGCTACACTCAAAGCGACCGTCTCCTTCTGATAGATACCTATATGAGCATTTTCTTTGACCGTTTTGGTTTTTATCCAAAATCCGTTGCCGCTTGGGACTTGGATAGTTTCTCACTTCAGTATCTCCAGTCAAAATACTCGGTCTTGACTGCTATGAACTGCGACGATCAATACTCTACCGACAGTTACCGTATCTGGGGAGGTTATTTGGGCAGCCCATATTTTCCGGACAAAAATAACTCACTTGTTCCTGCCTCAAGTCTTAAAAACCGTGTTAATCTGGCGATGGTCAGATGGGCGCAACGGGATCTGTTCAGATTTTACGGCTTCAGATCGGAGTCGTCTTTTTCCGTCCAAGTTAACGACTATCTTGCCATGGGTCAGTCTACAAAATATTTTGAAAGTTTGCTGAATCTTTATAGTCAGCATACATTCAACGAGTTCACTTTCGTCAATATTGGTCTGGAGAATGATTACAGTTTGGTTGATTTTAAAAAAGAAATCTCCAATGTATATCATTCACTGCAAGTCAATCAGGGAAAATACAATCTTAAATTTATCAGTCTTTCCGGTTTTGGAGACTGGATGAAGGGTCGTTTCCCGGAAAGCAGTCCTACCTATTTCTACCGCACCCCTGACCCTGCAGGTATAGAAAAAGGTGAAGTCTTCTGGTATCAGAGTCCTCATTACCGCATCGGTTTGAAATCAGTCAATGGCGGAACAAAAATCATTGATTTCCGTGTCTACAACCGCGGAATCTATGAAGACAACTTTGCCACCCCAAATCAAAACCTCGCCCTCTTCAATGAAATTCCTGCCGTCATAGACTCAATCAAGTTTCCCGGTTCGGAACTTCCTCTAAATATCGACCTCACAAAATTCAAGACTGTCTATGACAAACAATGGGATCTCTCACAAGTTTCTCTAAAAAATGGTGATCAAACGATCACTTTCTATCCGGACTCAATAAGTTTTTCCAATATCTCCGCTCCTGTCTTAAAATCTGCCGATATCAAAGTAACCAAAACAAAAACCACCACCAACTGGAAGGCTACCCCCAATACGCCCTTTAAAGATTACCATCACTACTCTTGGTTTTTCTGGGTAATACTTGCCATATCCGTATATTTGACAATCAAGAAAATCCGCCGGAATAAACTACCAAAAATTAAACTACCTTTAATCACCGGCTTTGTCTGCATCGCTATTTTAATTCTTACGGTAATGAAGAGTGGATCGGTTTATCCTTTTGGTCTTGGTTTCTGGGGTCCCAACGGGCACGATGCCATCTTTCACCTTTCTCTGATTGAAAAATTTGCTCAAAATCCGTTTAATTTAAATCATCCTCAATATGCCGGAGTAATACTTACCAACTATCATTTTGTATTTGATTATTTGGCAGGACTATTGGTCCGGATATTCGCGATTCCTTCGACCACTTTCTACTTTTTGATTGCTCCGGTTATCATTGGTATTTCTCTGGTATTTCTTCTTGAAAAACTCATGACCAAGTGGAGCTTCTCTCCACTGGAAAAGACTCTAAGTTACATCTTAATTTTTCTCTCCGGTTCCTTCGGTTTCATCCCCAAACTTCTGACCGGACAGGATGTTTTTGCCGGCGAGTCGGCTTTCTGGGCAAATCAATCCGCATCACTCTTTCTCAATCCTCCTTTTGCTCTCTCCTTGGTTTTTCTTATTATATTTTTAATTAACCTTCCATTGGAAGGAAAAATAAAACCGCTTCAATTTATAAAACTGGTATTTTTTGGGGCATTGTTGTCACAAACAAAAATCTACGCTTTTGTTCTTTTGATCATCGCGCTTTTAATTTGCAGACGATTCAAGTTAATGTTTGCCGTCGGAGTTCTTGGTGCTCTTATTAGTCTTCCTTTCTCTTCCTTTTCCGGTTCACCATTCTCTTTCGATCCTCTCTGGTTCCCAAAAAGCTTGTTTGCCTCATTCGACCGTTTTTACTGGCCAAGATTTGTCGAAGCTTGGCAATCCTATGAGGCTTCGGGAAACTTCATAAAACTCCTCATAGTCAACGTCTTTGCTACGGTAGCATTTATTTTGGGTAATCTGGGTATGCGTCTTTTGGGTCTTTTGGGATTGACTCAAAAACCCGTTTGTCTATCTCAAAAAATTATCTATTTAATCATTCTGACCGGTCTTGTTTTACCCCTGATTATTGTTCAAAAAATAAACCCTTGGAACACTATCCAGTTTATGTACTACTCTCTTTTCTTTCTGGGATTGATAACCGCCAAAGTGATATCCGGTTTTTTCCTCGATATAAAAAATGTTGTCTTAAAAGCATCTTTCATAGTTATAGTTTTGTTGTTTGCAACAGCTACTTCGATCGGTACTCTAAAAGATTATGTCAGCAATTTTTCGGCTTCAAGAGTCAGCTTTACGGAAATGCAAGCCTTAGAAGCTCTCCGCAATGCACCACAAGGTATCGTTCTTTCTCCCTTGTACAAAAAGGCTGATTGGGTAGCTACTCCCAGACCTTTATATTCGTATGTTTCCACTGCCTATATTTCAGCCTTATCGGGACAGCCGGAGTTCATGTCCGACACCATTAACCTTGACATCACCGGATTTGATTACAAAGACAGAGAACGGGAAATTCAACGCTTTTACAACACCAGAGACATTCCTTGGGCAAAAAGTTTTCTGGAAAAGAATAAAATAAGATATGTTATCGAAACTCCTTTGCAAAAAATGAATCTAAATGCCGGGAATCTCTCACTCCCGACGGTATTTGAATCGGGAGAAATTATTATCTATAAAACATATTAAAATGTCCCAAATAAATATCTCCGCTGTTGTCAATACCAGAAACGAAGAAAAAAATATTGAAGACTGTCTAAATAATCTTCAATTTGCCGACGAGATAATAGTTGTCGACATGGAGTCGGAAGATAACACCAAACAACTGGCAAGAAATTTTACCGAAAAAGTTTTTGATCATAAGATGGTAGGTTTCGTAGAACCGGCCAGAAACTTTGCCATTAGCAAAGCGGTAGGGAACTGGATTCTAATTGTTGATGCCGATGAACGGATACCGAAAACTCTTGTGCAAAAACTCATCGGGATCACCGAAAAAGACGACGTCGATTTTGTAAGAATTCCTAGAAAAAATATTATATTTGGTCAGTGGGCGCAGCACTCCCGTTGGTGGCCGGATTACAATATCCGTTTTTTCAAGAAAGGTTCCGTCGAGTGGCAAAATGAAATTCACTCGATTCCTATAACAACGGGAAATGGAATCAACTTAGATGCCGATGAGTCTCTCGCTATTGAACATCACCACTACAACACCATAGATGAGTACTTTGAAAGAGCACTACGTTACTCCTCACTGCAATCAAAAGAGCTTATTGATTCTGGATATAAATTTGATGTCAGGGATTTGATCGGAAAACCCATAGGTGAATTCATGAGCCGCTTTTTTGCCGGGGATGGTTACAAAGACGGTCTTCATGGTTTAATTTTGGCATTTTTACAGATGTTTTCCATTATGCTTATTTATCTCAAGGTCTGGCAGTACGAAGGTCAAACTCCCAAAAATGCCGGCTCTTTTACTCCGGTTTGGCAAAAGTTGTTTTCCGAAAAGTTCAGAGAGCTTCGATACTGGTATACAACCGTTCTCATTCAATCCCAATCATCAAAAACCAAAAGATTTTTTCTAAAACTTAAACGGAAAATCTATAAATAATTTCAGTAGGTTAATTGCACGCACTTGTTTTGCTCGGCATTACAAGATCTCCGTTTTTTGTATCTCTGGTAATAAGATAGTAAGCAACTTCATTATCCGGATATTGTATTGTGTCAATCAGCTTGATACCTGCAGGCACTTCATCTTTGTCGGAACTTCTAAAGTCCAACGGTAGATCATTAAATGCCACAAGATATATAGTATCCGGATCTAATTTTTTAATCTCATCGACCGTACAAATCTTAGCTCCCCAACTAATAGGTTTTATTCCATCAAGCGGCATATTTTTTATTTCATTTTCGGCAAAGTTCGTTCCGTAACTCTGAACCTCTTTTGGGGGTGTACCTGACCAATAAAGAAAATAAAGCATCGGTGGATCATTCAGGTTCGTCAATCTGACCGATTTATACCGGTCACGGGTATTTACTATCTTCAAAACTGCCTGCTTATATCCAAAACCGAACTGTCTGGCACTTTCAATTGGATAATGTATGAAATACTGATGTAAATAATAAATAACTGCCAAAACCCATATCATCACAAAGACCAATACTCCAATCAGGTATTTTTTTCCTTTTGCAAACCAGGAAATCAGTTCCGCATATCCCAATCCGATTATAAGCAACAAAGGACCGGCCAAAATCATTAAACGTGATGCGTGATGTGCACCATCAACCGTTAGGTCTGAGGGAATGGGTGACAAAATAAGCAAACCTATTAAAAGTTGGTATCTCTTATCCTTTAAATTTTTTGCTACAAATACCAATCCGGCCAACAGGCCGATCACATCGGCAAAAAGTAACACTCCGGTACCGGTGGGGGAATGACGTCCATTTGGATCTCCAGTCAAAAACAAAAAATCTGCAGAGAAGTTTTTATAATAATTATTTCCAAAATTTGCTACATAACTAATCAGCTTATTGTGAAAAACCGGTGACCACCAAACAGCCGTCTTTCCAATTTGTGGATTTTCAAAATCATTCGAATCGACTTCTCTATTGCGTATAACTTTTATAGGGATCATTGGGTCTGAAAAAACCGAGATCTGTCCTATCCTCGTCTGATCGGCGGATCCGATAGTTGTCGCATACATGAATGGAAGAATCATACCTGCGATAATCACTAGCCACACGCCAACTCTCACCAGTCCCTGTTTCAAAATATCTCTAAAATAGATTGATAATACAAGTAATATCAACAGCGGGGCAAATAGACTCATTGTTCTATAGGTATAGATATTAAGACCAAATAAAACCGCCGATAGATAGAAGGCCCAGTTTTTCTTCGAACTTTGCCAATATAGAAAAACAACAACTGAGGCCAAAAAAATCATCAACATAAAAATCGCTTCAAAAGCCACACGGCTAAATTGAATTTGCCAAGGGGAAAAAGCAAAAACCAAACCGGCAACTATGCCTGCCCGCTTCTTTCCCGTAAGCCGGTACGCAAGAAGCATCGCCAAAATTACACAGAACACTCCCGCCAAAGCCGATCCGGATCTGACTTGATACTCCGGTGAACTGAATAGAAGCGATGGCAATATTGAAAAATATATCGGGAGCGGGGTTTTATCGGTATTAAATGAACGGAAATAAAATGGACTTATTGTGTTGCGGTAATCTTTTCCGGTAGATAGAAAACTTTTTATCTGATAACCAAGATCAATCTCATCGTAATAAAGGCTTGAGGGTACTTTGTCCAGCTTAACAAACCTTACAACAACCGCCGACAGGATCACTAGTAATGCGCACAGCAAACCAAATATATTTCTTTTCACAATACCAACATTATATCAAGCTCATATATTCAAACATAGATGTCATAAGCAGGATACACTATAATTATCTCAATGAAAATTGGATTTGTTACGGTCAGTTTCCACAGCACCAATGACACTCTTGTGGTGGTTGAGCAGCTCAAGAAAAACACTCTTCCTCTTGGGGTTACATCCACAGTCTATGTTGTTGACAATGACCGTTCGGAGGATCTAAAAAATAAACTTAAAAAATACTCCCACGTAGTTTATATTGAAAGCCCCGGAAATATCGGCTTTGCCGCCGGAAATAATCTCGGACTTAGACAGGCTCTTCTCGATGAATCGGATATTCTGGTATTGATAAACAACGATACTTTGGTTCCCGAAGATCTGATTCTCCAGATTCTTGCCTCACCCATAGTTGAAAAATCCACCGGTGCCGTTGGCGGTCTCATTTATTTTGCCAAGGGATTTGAGTTTGAAAATAAATACAAAAATGACGAACTGGGTCGTGTTATTTGGTACGCCGGAGGAGAGTACGACTGGAACAATGTCTACGCCAAACATACCGGAGTAAATGAAGTCGATAAAGGACAGTACGATGGGCAAAGAGAAACCGGTTTCATTACCGGCTGTCTTTTTATCACCAAGGCGGAAGTCTTAAAGAAGGTTGGTCTTTTTGACGAGCGCTACTATCTCTACTTTGAAGACTCGGATCTGGGCTTACGTATCAAAAAAGCCGGTTACAAACTAATTATTGATTCAAATGTAAAAATTGCCCACAAAGTTGCTCAAAGCTCCGCCATTGGTTCACCTTTAAATGATTATTTCTTAACCAGAAACAGACTGGTGTTCGGCATGGATTATACCGGTGCTCGGACAAAATTTGCCCTCTTACGAGAAGCGGCAAAAAAATTATTAACCGGAACCAAGGCTCAAAAACTGGCAATACGCGACTTTTTTATGGGAAAATTAGGTAAGGGTTCATGGATAAAATAAATATGAACAAAATTTCTGTCATCATTCTTGCAAAAAACGTCGCCGGCGAAATAATTCCTGCAATCAAGACCTCACAGTTCGCCTCAGAGGTCATTGTTGTCGATACCGGTTCAACAGATAACACAGTCGATATTTGCCGGAAACTGGGGGCTAAGATTATCCGCTCCACCGGCGATAATTTTTCCAAATGGAGAAATGACGGCGCCAAAGAAGCTAAGGGGGACTGGCTCCTCTATCTTGACTCCGACGAGCGTATTCCGGTAAAACTTGCCGAAGAAATTCTTTTTACGGTAGAAAATCCCAAACACGATGCCTACACCATTAGCCGCTATGAAGTATTTCTGGGGAAGCATCTAAACCACTGGGGTGATCCGCGGGTTCTCCGTCTGATGAAAAAAAATGCCCTTAAACGTTGGGAAGGCAAACTTCACGAGCAGCCAAAAATAGAAGGAACCATCGGAGACCTCCGCCATCAGATGGTTCATCTTTCCCATAAAAACATTGATGAAAAAATTTCAAATACGCTAAACTGGTCAAAATTTGAAAGCCGCATGCTTCTTGATACCGGTCATCCTCCCATGCAGGGTTGGCGTTTTGTTAGAATAATGTTTACTGAATTTTGGTACCGCGCCGTAAAACAGGGTCTCTGGAAAGATGGTACCGAAGGATGGATCGAGATAATCTATCAGATGTTTAGTAAATATGTGACATATGAGAGACTCTGGGAAGCCCAAAGAAAACCGTCACTTTCCGAAACCTACAAAAAAGTTGATGATGATCTCTTAAAAGAATGGCAGCAAAAAAATAAATGAAAAAAGCTTTAATCTTTGATCCTTATCTCGATACTCTCGGAGGAGGGGAGCGCTACAGTCTCACCTTTGCGGTCGGCTTACTTTCTCAGGGCTACTTGGTTGAAATTGCTTGGAAAGATTCTGAAACTTTAAAAGCCGCAGAAGACCGTTTTGGTCTGGATCTTTCAAAAATTAAAGTAAATAAAAAAGCCTATGATTTTTGTAATAATAGATCATCGATTTTTAAAAGACTTTTATTCACTATTAAATATGGTCTCATTTTCTGGGTCAGCGATGGTAGTCTCCCCTTTCTTTTTTCAAAAAATAATTTAATCCATTTTCAAGTTCCTTTTAAATCCATTGGCGGCAACTCTTTTGTCAATAAAATTAAAACACTTTTTGTTCACAAGTTCGTCTATAACTCAGCCTTTACCGCTACAGTACACGAAAATCATTTTCCAAAAAATAAAAGTTTTATTCTCTATCCTCCAATCGATACGGAAAACTTTAAACCCGGAAAAAAAGAAAACATTATTCTCTCGGTTGCCCGTTTTGACTCTCCCAGTCACTCCAAGCGTCAGGATATTCTTATTGATGCATTTAAGATTTTAAATACGTCCTATCCGGACTGCCAACTATTTTTGGCCGGAGGTGTTCATGGTGAGTCGGATGTCCTCGACAAACTAAAAGAGAAAGCCGACTTCTTGCCGGTAAAATTTGTTGTTAATCCAAACTTTGATAAATTAAAGGATCTTTATGCAAAGTCAAAATTCTTTTGGCACGCAGCCGGCTTCGGGGTTGATGAGTTGGCGCAGCCGGAAAAGGTCGAACATTTTGGTATAACCACTGTTGAAGCCATGTCCTCGGGTTGTCTTCCTGTCGTCATTGGTAAAGGCGGCCAAAAAGAGATTATTGTGGAAGGGACGGGATATCTATGTGACGACGCCAAAGAAATTGCCTCCAAGACAGAAACTCTTCTTGGAAACGACTCTCTTTATAAAAAATCACAGGCAATGGCTATTGATCATGCCCAAAAATACTCACATTCATCCTTTTTCTCAAATCAAAAAAAACTACTCTGAGATGGTTTTTCCGTTGTCTAATTTTATAAAAAAATACTGGGACGTATTAACTTTTGCTGCCTTGTTCATAATCATGATCGGCTTGAGTTTTTTGAGGGTAAAGAATTATGACATTGCCTTCACTTTTGATCAGGCAAGGGAAATGATGGAAATCCGCCGGATGGTTATAACAAAAACACCTCTTCTCATTGGTCCGGCTACAGACATAATCGGTTTATACTACGGTCCTTTTTGGGCTTACTTCAACTCCATTCCCTTCATTTTATTTGGCGGAGATCCACTAGGGCTCGTGAAATTTCAAATAATAACTCTGCATATTATTTCTCTAATTATCTATTTTGTTTTAAGAAAAAAAGATAAAGCTTTGGCTTTTTTCTCTGCCTCGCTGTTTTTGTTTTCTCCAACCGCTTCTTTTTCGATTAAGTTTTCTTGGAATGCAAACTCGGCTTATTATTTTGCGGCACTCTTTCCGGTACTCATATTATTCCGGTCAAAAATATCCTCTTTTTTCGAAGGACTGCTATGTGGAGTGATCCTTCAGGTAGAAGCTGCAGTCGGGATTTTATTTTTTCCAATTTCATTTTATCTGCATATAAAAAGACCCAAAAAAGAAATACATCTAATCCCCTTGGTTTTGGGGTTCTTCATTACCTTTTTGCCTCAGATTATTTTTGAACTCCGTCACGGGTTATTGATGACCAGATCCGTAATAAATGAGTTTTCGGGAGGTACCGATTGGTTGGGACAAAAACTATCTTTGAGTAATATGATACTTAACAGATTTACATATTTCAGATCGGTATTTTCGGGAGCTTCTTATCTTCCTTTGTTCATAGTCTTGGCGGTAATAGTTCTTGCTTTGGTAACCGGGAAACGGGGTTCGGAAAATGTTAAATTCTTAAAAACCAATCTTTACATGATTCTCGCATTTTTGATATTTTTCCTGATATTCCCCTTTAACATCAGAGACTGGTATCTTTACGGACTGGTACCCCTCTCCATATACTCTTTTGCTTCTTCACTGACTATTCTCTTTGAAAAGTACCGGCTTAGAGTTCTCTCCCTGATAATTATCATTTTTGCCGTCAGCCTATCGGTTTCCTCAAAAATAGACTATCTCCGTAACGAAAAAGGTCACTCGAACGACTTGGCAAATCTAAATAATATGTTGTCTGTTGTTGATAATATCTACACCGGTGCCGGCGGGAAAGCTTTTAAGGTATACACCTATACTCCGCAGATCTATGACTTTAGATTCCAGTACTTATTTTGGTGGTACGGAACAAAAAAATATGGTTACCAGCCGGAAGACATGTCGTATCTTCCGGGGGCTCCTGAGTATATAAAAAACAACTCTGTTTACTGGACTAAGAAAAAAGGATCAGGTAATGAGATGACCTTCCTTATCATTGAGCACGACTCTGCAACGGGCGGAGGAGAAATTGGCTGGAGAAAAAATTTTCCGGAAGCCTCGGAAACAATTCCTCTTCCTTGGAACACCACCATCGAGAAGATTGATACAATAAAAAACTAATTATATGAAAAAGGATTTATATAAAACATGGTTTCAAAAGTTAAGAAACGAACCGGTTTCCGTTAGTGGTATGGAAGGAACGGTTCCGTTTTTGAAACTAATTTCTCCAAACAAAAAGAAAGTCTTGGTAATTGGATGCGGAGATGGTCACGAAGTGGCTTGGCTCAATCAAAATAATTTTGATGCCATTGGAATCACGGCAAGTTTAAAAGAAGCCGAAATGGGAAAAAATAAATACCAAGTCAAGATTTTTGTCCGCGACATGCATAATTTGGGTACTCTGGGAAAATTTGACGCGGTTTTTGCCGGCAATGTCCTCGAACACTCCCCCATGCCATATCTAGCCTTGTTACACTGGAGAAAATATCTAAAACCAAACGGTTGGTTGGTGTTGGTAATGCCGTCAAAAGAATGGCTCACAGAACACTATCACCTAAGCGTGATGACGAGGTCGCAGATGAAAGACTTGCTTCACAAAGCGGGTTTTGAAATTCTTGCGGCACCTCAAATGAAACCAAAAATAGACTATCGGGGCGGAAATATTTACTACGATCTAGGAAGAAAATGGGGATTTCTTGACGGATATGTTTCAAAAATAACTGCTGTTCCCGAAGACAAATTCATGCTTGGAGATAACAACAACATCAAAGAAAAAAACATTTCATTGGTAACAGCACTCAAATCGGTCTTAAAGTTTCCCTATAACACAGTCCGCCGGTGGTATGCAAAAAACATCCGTGAGTGGTAAAAACTTTGCTAAACTAAGTAAGTGAAAAAAATTGACGCGATTCTCCTGTTTCTTACTGGTATTATTGCCGCCTCACTTCTGTTTTTTTCTAGGCAAATTTTCTTTTTCCGCTACGATCCGGAGTATTTTGAAAATTACTATTACAACTCTCAATGGAATGTCCCTCAAAGTACCAGAGGTATCTCGGACGGCGAACTTTATAAGTTTGTAGGTTTCCGGTTGGCAAATGGGGAAAACCCCTTTAATATTAACTACGAAGTTCCGCCCTTTGGGAAATACCTTTACGGTCTGGCGGAAAAAACTGTTGGAAATCCATACTGGATTAGTCTGGGTTTCTATTTTCTAACCGGACTAACCATCTATCTTCTTAGCCGGGAACTGTTTGCAAACCGTACAACGGCTTTTATTGGATTACTTCTTTTTACCACCACTCCTTTTCTGGCAACACAGATAAGAGAGACAATGTTGGATCTCCCTCTCACCGGTCTTTTTATGTTAAACGCTCTATTCTTCGTCAGATTTTTTAAAAGACATAAATATAAAGATTTAATCATCGCCGGTATATTTTTAGGACTTGCTACCGGAACCAAAATTGGAGTTTATACCCCCATGCTGCTTCTTCTGGGAATAATACTCTCCCTTTTAAATTCTCGGAAATTAATCAATCCTGTTTTATATTTATTTTCGGTTATTGGCGGATATATTCTTTCTTTCTTTTGTTATTTCATAAGACACCCCAATCCATTTCCATGGATCCGGCTTCATGAGAAGACTTTTGGTTTTTATCTTCAGTCCGGAGCAAGCGGCGTTGATTATCTAAATCAATGGAAAGGAATTTTCCTGAATACTTATAAAGGTTTTTGGGTTGGTGCCGCCGGTACGGGGCTGGGGGACTGGTCTCCGGTTTTACCCATTGGTGTAATTTTAGCCATAATAATATTTATTGTTGAAATAAAAAAGAAAAACTATTCTTGGATCTACCTTTCTTCATTTACCTTCATTATTCTTTTGGTCAATACCCTGATTCCCTTCTGGGCACGTTATCTTATGCCGGCAGTCCCCTTATTTATACTGTTTATCCTGTTCGCTTTTAAGAAATTCACGCCCGCCATCTTTCTTTTAGCCTTAATTAATCTTCTGATACTCATCCCTGCGTTTACCGTGAGAAATTTATCGGGGCACTCGGAGGCGGTCACCCGCTTTCTAAACACGCGGGCATATAGAGAAATGTACAGAAGTATCGATCTGGAAACAAAAAACAAATATCTGGAAAACAAATTTCAGTCGGTAATGGAAAATTTCTATGTAACTCTAAGAGTAAAAAGCATCTCCGTCACCATTACCGAAGTTGTTGACGGCAAAAACACACACCAAGGAAAGATAAATACAAAATACCTTACTGATTTTGGAGAAATATCCAATACTCAGGATATTTTCTTTGTCACAGAACACAATCAGTGGAAGGCTATCTGGAAATGGGATTATCTCTGGCCCGGTTTTACTCCGGAAGGAAAAATTGAGTTCATACCGGCTTCCGTAAAACCCTCAACCAAAGCTCAAAGGGCGGTTTATGTAATTCCCCGTCTAATGTATGACTGGGGAAAATATTCTACAGCCCTTTCTTCTCTCACCAAGATGAGCACCGGTGAAGTCGACAAAAAATTGAGGGAAACAATCCCTGATGATTTCCCGCGGTTTGTAGGATACCTTGACCTTTCGGTGGATCCGGACACAATCAAGAAAAATTTACTCCCGGGAATATCTCTTAAAGATGAAAGTGCGGTTTTTCCCGGAACAGTCTCCTTTATCGATCTAAAAGGGAATAAAACTTCAATTCCGGTAAAACAAGATTAAGGGAGCTTGGTATACTAGAGGAGATGGCCAAAAAGCCCACAATAGACATAATTATTCCTAGCTTCAACGGAAGATATTTATTGGAGAAACACATACCAAAGATACTTCAGTACTCCGATAATCTAAATAAAATCATTGTTATTGATAACGGCAGTCATGACGGCACGGTTGAATGGTTAAAAGATAACTATCCTGAGGTAGATATCGTCGGAAACAAAACCAATCTTGGATTTACCAAAGCCATAAATCAGGGCGTCGCTGTTTCCACGGCAGAGTTCTTCGTACTTTTAAACAATGACGTCCGTCCGGAAAAAGAATACTTAACAAATATTCTTCAATATTTTGAGGACGAAACGGTTTTTTCGGTATCATTCAACGAAAACGAATCTTCGTGGCCGCTTGTAAACTGGAAAGACGGGAAGTTTCAGTTTACCCGTGGAGAAGACAAAAACTCTCCCCGTTACTCGGCATGGACATCCGGCGGAAGTGCAATTTTCAGAAGAAGTATCTGGGATAAACTTGGCGGTTTTAATGAAATCTACTCACCCTTTTACTGGGAAGACATCGGCATCGGTTACCGGGCTTGGAAAATGGGCTACATAAATCTTTGGGACAACAAGTCGGTTGTTTTCCACGAACACGAGTCTACTACAAAAAAAATTAACCCAAACTACGTAAACCTTATAAGGCAGAGAAATGAACTATTGTTTACTTGGATAAATATTACCGACAAAGATCTCATTTCGTCTCACTTGAAATTCTTAATTTCACACTCACTCAAGCACCCCGGATATATAAAAGTTATTGTAACTGCCTTCCTCCGCTATTTTTCAAATAAACAAAAAACAAATTTCTCTAAAACAGACAGAGAAGTGTTATCGGTTGTTAACCGGAAATATGAACAAGGTTGATATCTCCATTGTCGTCTGCGGATATAAATCGGAAAACACGATTACTCCTTTTCTGAATTCAATAAAAAGAAGTAAAGACACACTAAACAAAGAAATAATTGTCGTCGACAACTATCCATTCGACAAGGGGGCGGAAATGGCACAAAAACATTCCTTAAAACCGGTTGTAATAAGAAATAAAGAAAATGTCGGCTTTTCAAAAGCAATCAATAGAGGAATCAAAGAGGCAAAAGGAAAATATATTCTGATCATTAATCCCGATACGGAAATAAAAGGAAACGCTTTAAAACTCTTATTTGATTTTGCGGAAAAACATCCTGTGCTTGGTGCTGTTGCCCCCAAGCTTCTAAACAACGACGGTAAAACTCAGCCTTCTGTTTTTATGTTTCCTACAATCTTAAATGCCATAAAACATGATTTTTTTGGATGCAAACAATGTTTCAAAAAATATTTTCCGGGAAACAAAACAACCAAGGTTCAAGCTGTAGTTATGGCCGCCTTTTTGGTTCCCAGAACAACCATAAATCTTGTTGGCGGACTGGACGAACGGTTTTTTCTATACTTTGAAGATATTGAGTTTTGCCGGAGATTAAAAAAATACAATTTACCAATATTTTTCTTCCCCAAAGCCCGGGTCGTACACGCTCATGGCGCCAGCGGCAACTTTTCCGATCACCTCAATAGTCCCTTACTGGCATCTGCAAAACTCTACTATGGTTCATTTTATTTAACGGTTCTAAATACTGTCCTTTGGATAGGCCACAAATGGCAAGTAATATTAAGAGGAAAGCGGTTCCGCGATTAATAAAAAGACAAGCATAAATGAAAAAAATACCGGCAATTCTTTTAGCGATATTATCTGTTTTGGTAATTTGGTTCTTTTTTGCCTTTCGTATCACGGATACTCCCCCCGGTCTGACAACCGATGAAGCGGCTTTTGCTTACAACGCCACTTTGTTGGAAAAAACCGCTCACGATGAAAATGGCAGGTTTATGCCGGTATTTGTCTTATCGATCAATGGGGCAGACTGGCGGCAACCTGTTTCCCAGTACTACATCACCGCCTTTTTTAAAATTTTTGGACCATCGGTTCTAACACTACGTCTTTCTACGGTCGTAATTTTGCTTCTTAGTGTCTGTCTAACATATTTTTGGTTATCCAAACTCCATAGCCCAAAAGCGGGAATAATCGGGTCTCTTATTTTTCTTACTACCCCGATTGTAATGATTCAGACTCACATGGCACTGGATAATATTTTCCCTTTACCTTTCACCCTTGCTTGGCTGATCTGTCTCTGGTATTTTTCAAAAACAAAAAAATTACGTTTTCTGGTCTTGGCCGGAATTTCTTTGGGAATTTGTTTTTACACCTACAAAGCCATGAGGGCTACCGTTCCTGTTTGGTGTGTTCTAACGGTTCTGTATCTTTTGAGTGATCTAAAAAATCAATACACCAAAAAAGATATCATTTTGTTTTTAAAATCTTCTCTTGTTTTTACTCTGGGAATCCTTCCGTTTTTTGCCGTCATTCCGCTGCTGGAATTAAAATACCCCGGAGCCGTTTTTGACTCTCAAGGATTCAACTGGAGTTCGGTTTACAATTTTCTTTACCCCTATTTTTCCAGTTTTGATCCGTCTTTCCTTTTCATCAAAGGTGATGATCTGATCTATCACTCTACCGGTACCCACGGCATGCTTTTACTGACGTCTTTACCTATATTTTTAATTGGACTCTATAACGGAATAAAAAAGAAGGGCATCTGGATTTTTTTGATCGCCGTTATGTTTTCCACTCCTCTCCTCTTTGGTTTTGTTAATAGTGTTCATAGAGCGTCCCGTCTTATGGCTTTTATTCCATCCTTCGTCGCCATTGCTACACTGGGAGTTCTTGCCATTATGGAGTTAAAAAACAAATTACTCGTCCGTTTTATTCTGATCTCTTTGGCTTTACTGTCTGCATACAACTATTTTGATTTTATAAACTACTACTGGTATACCTACCCAAAATTTGCCAGAACATACTTTCTACCTCCTAATACTTTAGAGGGTGCCTATTCGTATTTATCAAAAATAGCCAAAAAAAATAACTTAACTCCCTATATCCAAAATGGAGTAAGGGTTTCCGACGGCGAAACAGGCAGCTTTTTTGAATCAGCTTATTTTGATAAGCCTATTGGGGTATGGCAAGCCGAACAACCTCTACCGCCGGAGAGTGTTGTCATGGCAAAACTTGGACATCAGTCAGGATTAATTACCATAGGAAACACTATCAATGAATATAATTTTTTCGTAAACGAAGGTGAGACTATAATTGGTTTGTGATGAAAGCCGGTAGAAAAATATGAATTACTTAAAGCAGATCAAAATCACTAAAGAAAAATTTCTTGGTTTTTTACTTTTGTTTTCGGTTCCGTTTATCTATTTTTACCCCTTCTCGCTTCTTACCCTTGCTACATCTCTTTTTCTGGGGATACTTCTTATAAAACTTATATCTCGGGAAAACAATAATCTTTATGTAATCATATTTATTTCCTCTCTTATCTTTGCTATTTTTGTCTCCGGTCACAAAATGTATAACAATATAGCCATCGACAATGTCACCAATTCCCAAAGAGGAGAACATCCCGCCTTTCAAACAAATATGTCCGCCAAAATTCTGCACAACAAATCTACCGTCTTGATGTACTATTTGCAAAATTTAAGTGATCGGCTTTCAATCTCTTCAATTTTTGCATCCGGTTCATATCCCAATATTTCAAAATATTTACCCCTCGGACTCCTTTTTCCTTGGTATCTTATTGGTTTTCTTCTTTCGATAAGACAGTATTACAAAAAATATTTAAACTATGTTTTTCTTATTGCGCTGTCAACACTACTGATTCCGGCAAGTATTTTTACTACAGACTCGGCACAGATATTCGTCTTTGCCGTTATCTGGTTTATCGGTTTTGCCTCGGTTGAACAATTTATAAAATTACCCGGTAAATATATTTATTCAATTTTCTTCATCAATTTAATATATTTAGGAATATTTTTTCTTTCCTATAAATTCTTTTTAATATAATGTTAAAAAAAATTATTTATTGTGCTTTGTTTTCGGTAATAATTTTTATCGCTGTTTTTCTCAGATTTTTCCGGCTGGGTACTATTCCAACCTCTCTCACCATTGATGAAATCGGCAACGGTTACAACGCCTATTCGATCCAAAAAACCGGCAAAGATGAATGGGGGATAAAGCTTCCGCCCTATTTTAGATCCACAGGAGATTACGATGCTCCGGTTTTAATTTATCTTCAAGTTCCATCAGTCTGGGCATTTGGTCTAAATGAGTTTGGCACCAGAGTTCCATCAGCCCTCTTTAGTTTGTTAATAACCCCATTTATTTATTTGCTTTGCCGGAAATATCTATTTTCGAAAAAATCTATTTATCTTAGTCTGGCAGCTACCTTTTTTTACGCCACTTCACAATGGAGTATTTTCTTTGGCAGATCCGGATTTGAAGCGGTGATCGCTCTACTGCCCGCTGTGGTAAATATCTATTTTCTCTTTAGAGGAGTCGAAAAAAAGAATCCCGTTAATTTCTATCTGGCGCTTATTTTTGCCTACATCTCAACGGTCTCCTATAGCTCAAATAAAATCTTTGTTCCCCTAATAAATTTGTTCTTTATCGTAGTTTTCTATCGTTCAATTTTAGAAATATTTAAAGTGGAGTTAAAAGAAAAAAAATGGAGACTGATTGTCTTTTCCGTTTTATATTCCCTTGCCATAGTGGTTTTAGCCAAACTCTACTTATTTGGTCCGGGAGCGGTTAGAGCCAAAATGGTTTTCTTTACCGGCGACTTTGAGTACAAAAGAGCTTTGATGGAAAAGCTTGGTGCGGTAGGACAAAACATTTTGGGGCTACCGATGTTGGTATTCTTCTGGCTTAAAAGATTCTTGGAATACTTCTCTCTGAATTTTTATGTGATAAACGGTCTCGGATTAACCTTACCGGGCCAACCCGGCTCCGGTGTTTTAAACCTAGGCTTATTTCCACTTTATATAGTCGGACTTATTTCATTATTTATTCCCGACAAAGATAAAATTATTGGAAAAATAAAAATATTCCTTCTGGGGTGGTTAATCATCGGTTTAATTCCGGCTACCCTAGCCAACAACGCCCAACATGCTCTAAGAACCATAAACTCATCCATTGCCGCTATCTTGATATCAACTCTGGGTTTGTCGATTGTTTTGGACTATCTGGCTAAGAAATCAAAAAAAATTACCACTATCTTTATTGCTGTTTTAATTTTATTTTTCTCTTTTGATTTTGTCCGGTTCCTGGACTATTACACTATTCACTATCCATACCAGCTATCCGAAACCAGGGGTTTCGGCTGGAAAGAGATGGCTATTTTTGCCGATAAAGTTCACAAACAATATGACAATATTTATGTCGATCCGCGGTTTGGCTCGGAAGGCCGCACCAACTACGGGGTACCTTACTCCTATTTCCAATTTTATTCGCAGTATGACCCCCACACTTTCCATGTCTTTCCCAACAGGGATAGCTTTATCTCGGACTTTGAAAACTATCATTTTCTGGAAATCGATTTTAATCAGATGGGGGAGATAAAGGGTAATAATTTATATATAGCCAGTCCGTGGAGTTTTCCCGATGATCTAAAAACCAAAAAACATATTATTTATGAAGTAAAGTATCCTAATGGGGTAACAGCGTTTTATGCTATCACCAACAAAGAACAAAATGAAACAAATATTCAAAAATAAATCATTCTTTATCCTTACCTTCATTATTTTTATTGCCTCTTTTTTCAGGCTCTATCAGCTTGGTTCGTTGCCGATATCCTTGTTTGGTGACGAAGTGGATGTGGCATATCACTCCGTTTCTCTTTTCACTACTCTTCGTGACTACATGGGTCATTTGTTACCTACCTATATTCAAAGTCTCACGGAGTATCGTGCCCCGCTATTGATGTACATCACCGCTCCCTTTGTTGGACTTTTGGGGAGCAGTCCTTTTGTAGTCCGTCTTCCGGTCGCCTTACTGGGTATTGCTTCTGTCTATCTTCTCTATCTACTGGTTAAGAAATTATTTCAAAGCGAAAACGCAGCCTTACTCTCAAGCTTTATTCTTTCTGTCACTCCTTGGCATATTCACTACTCCCGTGCCTCCTTTGAAGTTGTTCCTCTAACTTTTCTAATCCTCTGGGGAACATATTTATTTGTCAAAGAAAAATATTTTGCCTCTTTAATTCCTTTTATCCTCACTTTTTATACCTACTCTACGGCAAACATCTTCACTCCGGTTTTTGTTCTTGGTCTTTTACTCATCTTTCGTCCCAAGTTAAATCTCAAAAAAAACTGGACAAGACTAATTATTCCGGTAGTATTGATTCTTCCCATGGTCTTTAATGTTCTGTTCGGTCAGGCCGCAGAGCGTTTCAAAGGAATAAGTATATTCAACGACCGGAAAGTAATAGAAAATATCATTCTTCAGAGAACCGATCCATGGGTAGCCAAGTCACCCATAGAGACATTCTTTCATAACAAGTATTTTGCTTACGCCACTTCTTTTGGTCAAAACTACATAAAAGCCTTCTCGCCGGAGTTCCTTTTCCTTCAGGGGGATCCCAACTTCCGCCAATCGGTTGGCGGTCAGGGAGAGCTACTGTGGATTGTTATTCCATTTCTCCTCTACGGTCTTTTTCTTTTGTTCCGCAATATCAAACAGAAGTCTTCAATACTAATAATATTTTGGCTTTTGATTTCACCCATTGCTTCCGGGCTTACTCAAGACGGTGGTAATCATGCTACTAGATTATTTCTCATGGTTTCTCCACTTGTCTCCATCACTGCCCTTGGACTTTCGGAAATAATATTAAAGATCAAAAACAAATACTTAACTCTCATAATTCTTCTCATTTTTTCATTTTGTTTTGCCAATTTTTGGCACCGCTACACAGATCACTACCGTTTCGAATCGGCTTCAATGTGGCAATCGGGTTACTCCGAAATCTTTAGTCATCTCAAGCCTCTGTTAAACGATTCACAAAAAATATATATCAACAACACAGCAGCTCCAACGCTTTCCAAATTCGCCTTATTTACGAACTATCCGGCGTCAAAGTTTCAAAAAGATTTTCATGGTAATGATCCGGACTCTTTTGACAACGGTCTTTTCCAAGGATTCATTTTTGGAAACAATATCTACTTTGGCCAAGCAACCAGTATCGAGGCTCTTCAATCTCTCTTAATGCCGGGAGATATTTATCTTGCTGCTCAAGGAAAAGAAATACCGGGAGACTGGGACTGGTCAAAAACACCACCCTCAGGGTTTAAGGCACTTTCTGTTGTTTACGATACACTTGGAAAACCCCAATTCAGTCTAATCACCAGAAATTAATTCACCTTGTACCAGTAGTCCACCGTCAGCATACTGCCTCGCATTAGGTTCATATATACTGCAATGGCAAACAATAAAAACATCACCGCATAAATTACCCATTTCATTTTATTATCTTTTTTAATTGCCAAAGCCGAGATTCCGGTGACAATTAGTGCGGCAGTTCCAAATCTCCAAATAGTAATTGTTTGGCTTGATTTGGTAAAAATATCGAATTTCTCGAGGTTAATCCCCAAGGGAATTAATAGGGCCAGCATCGATACCAAGGTATACTTTACATTTTTTATAAAAAGACTCACCAGCCAACCCGCAATAATAATTAAAAACGGCATAAAGGGAATCCTATACCAGGCATATGGCTCACTTCCAAAAAATAGATACACCGCCAAATAAGACAGTAGTGGCACCCATATCAATAACTGGTTTTGATGTTTTAACTTTTTCCCGACCAAAAATATTAAACCAAGCCATCCGACGAGTGGCCATCCATCCGCCAAGGTTTTTCCTCCGACAACTTTTGCGGTGGTGATCAAATCGGAGATAGCGTTTAATCCGATACCGTAAGTTCTATTTGAGTTTCCCAGGAAAACACTGGTAAACACTTCGGAGTCAAGTGTCATCCCATAAACCAAAAACAAACCAAAAAACGACAGAGAAATCAAGGCAAAAATTACACCCTCCTGTATTTTGGTGGACCAAGATTTCTTGGAACCCAAAAGTAAAACAGCCAACCCGCCGAGAACAAGAGATACCGCGGAAAGTTTAAACAATAATGCCACTCCGGTTACAACAGCCGCCAGAATCAAAAGATATCTCTTGGATTTTTTTTGATAAAGCCATAGAAAAATCATGCTTAAAAGGAGCAGGGGAGAGTATCCGTTTTCGGCCTGTACCGATCTTCCGTAGATAATCATCAATGGAGAAGTGGCCATAATTACTGCCGTGACAACTGCCGCTTCCTGTCCAAAAATTAACCACGCCAACACGGCAGTGAGAGCAATCGAAACTGTGGAGATCCAAATAACCGGCTTCCTGACGAGTGATGCGGTTGTGTCTTCAAAAACTCTTGCCCCTTTCAGGTAACTGTATCCTCCGGTAATTACTCCCATCATCGGGGGGTGATCAAACCATGGATAGTTTATCTGCATCGCGTTTCCATTGGCGGTGCCCTGATACACCCTATCCACATTGATATAACGGGTATCATAAAAAGGATAACCCCCTGCAAGCCCCGACATACCTACGGGAACTCCAAGCCGTATCAAGCTCAACCCAACCCAAGCATTGCTGTACTCATCAAGTGACTCACCCGGAAAAGGTACCTCGTTAAACCTCACCATTCTGAGTTTGTAACCAACAATTAAAGTGACAAAAATGATTGCTATAGCCCAAAAATATCGTTTAAAAAGTTTCATAAAAGTTAATTATTCCGGCATCGGTAAGCCCGTTAAAGCAGTCAATGGTTCCTCTCTGAATTAATGCGTCTTCAAAATTGAGCACTTTCTTTCTATTTTGCAAACAAACCCAAGAATCATTTTTTAACTCCTTTTTGTCCCCAAGAATTATTTTTTCCTCATTTAGAGTTACTTTAAAACCATTTATTCTTCCCAACTCCTTTAATGCTCCACCAACCGTATTATCTTTGATTGCCCGCAGATCCATCGAGTTTAAAGATTTTGAAGATGTAGTGCAAAAAATATATATCTTTATGTACTGTTGCTGTGCCGTAGTAGGTTCCCCAAAAATTGCATACTTACAGGGGTCATCGGTTAAGTCTCTTGATTTTGACACTGTTGAAATCATCATCTCCAGTTTATCCGCCGAATAACTCCGGTTTTTATACAACTTCATTCCGGCAATCAAAACTAGACAAACCACAAAGTACCAGAGCAAGTACTTGATAATGAAATTTCTTGTTTCCTTCCACTGAAGCACCATAACTCAAGTTTACATCAATAAATAGCCCAAGACACTTCTATATCAATCGCATATAATAAGGTCAAGACAATGAAAATTAAAAAATTGCTACCATTGTTTTTCATCACCCTACTCGCTGCTATTTTGCGTTTCTTTTTATTAGACAAACTTCCCATTTCACCGAACTGGGATGAAGTTAGCCATGGTTACAACGCCTACTCAATTTTAAAAACCGGTGCTGATGAATGGGGTAAACAGTTTCCTCTAATTTTTAGAGCCTTCGGTGACTACAAACTCCCCCTGTATATTTACCTAACTACCATTCCGGTCTGGATTTTTGGTCTTTCTGTCTTCTCAATCCGCTTCATCTCGGCTCTTGCGGGGACACTGGCAATACCCGGTATCTATTTGCTGACCAAAGAACTGTTTCCGGAAAAAAAATACAATCTCTCCCTTCTTTCCGCATTTCTGTTGGCTGTTTCACCATGGCACTTCTTTATTTCCCGTCCGGCACTTGAAGCCAATCTGGCTTTAACCTTGATCATTTTTGGATTTTATTTTCTGACACGTTTCTTTAATAAAAAGTCTTCTCTCTTGCCACCGGTCATTTTTTTGGGTCTGTCTCTTCACACATACAACACTGCCCGTATTTTTGTTCCTCTTCTGATTCTTGTGTCCATAATCATCTACCGCTCTTCAATAAACCTGTCTGTTTTCAAAGAAAATAGAATAAAGAACTTTTTTGCGGTTCTCATTGGTCTTTTTCTATCCGGTCTAGTTATTTTTCAGGTTTACATTGGTGAAGGAACCGCCAGATATGAAAAACTAAAAATTCTATCTCCATCCACCATTTTCCAGATAGGGGAGAAGAGAACCCAAAGCACACTTCCGGCAGCAATTTCCAGATTATTTTACAACCGGCCGGTCTACCTCATCACCACTTTTTCCAAAAACTATCTCGGTTATTTTTCTCCGCAGTTCTTTTCTCAAACTTGGGGTGCCCAGTATCAGTTCGCCATTCCAAACAAAAATTTGCTGACACTTCCGGTGTACATACTGGCTTTTTTGGGAGTAATTTTTTATCTTCCTTTAGTAAAAAAAGAAAAATCTATCCGGTTTCTCTATTTTTGGCTTCTTCTCTCACCTGTAGCCGCCGGTCTGACAATTGATCCTCCTCAGGCTCTCCGCCCAAATCCAATGATTCCCGCCATCATTATTTTTGCCTGTCTGGGTCTTGCATGGTTACTGGAAATCATACCTTCAAAAATAAGAAAACTATCCGTTTTGTTATTGGCTGTTTGGATTTTGGTTTCCTTTGGTTATTACCTAAAACAATACAGTCTGGACTATGCCGGAAAATACTCATCTTCTTGGCAGTATGGCTATGCTCAAGTGATGACATTTGTTAGCGGGCATAGCTCGGAATACGACCGTATTTTTATTACCAAACGTTACGGAGAACCGCATATTTTCTATGCTTTTTTCACCAAACTACTCCCCGAAAAACTTCAACCGGGGTCAAACAATATCCGTTTTAATAAATCGGATTGGTTCTGGACAGATAAAATAGATAACGTCTATTTCGTTAACGATTGGCAGATTCCAACAACTCCGGTATCAAGTCTGTCTTTGGAAAGCGGTGGGGTTGTACCGGCTCAAAGAAGTTTACTGATCACCTCACCCGATCACATTCCGGTCAATGCTCATATAATCGAGACAGTTAATTTCCTCGACGGTACCCCTGCGTTTACAATAACCTCAGTACCATGAAGAAATACACCATTCTTATCATCGCTCTCCTCGTTGGAACTTTTTTAAGACTCTATCAGCTATCGGATGTTCCCAATGGTCTGACATGGGACGAAGCCGGTATTGGTTATAACGCTTTTTCCATTCTTAAAACCGGCAGAGATGAACACGGAGCTTTTCTGCCAATTATTTTTAAAAGTTTTGGGGATTACAAGCCGGGAGCATATATTTATTTGACTGTTCCTTCAGTAGCCATCTTTGGTTTAAATGAATTTGCCGTCCGTTTCCCCAGTGCACTAGCCGGTATCTTGGCTATTTTTGGTGTTTACTTACTTACCAAAGAACTACTTAAAAAAACAGAGTCCGGATTCGGTCCGTGGGATTTGGCAGCTGCTGCTCTCGCCATCTCGCCTTGGCATGTGCATTTTTCCCATGGGGCATGGGAAGTAAACGTCTTTTCCACCCTTACCGTTTTTGGTTTATATTTTTTCCTCAGGTTTATCAAAGGAAAATCGTCTCTTTACCCCTCTCTACTTTTTGCTTGTCTCTCTCTTGCCATGTATCAAGCAGCCAAACTGCTTACTCCACTGGTATTTTTACTTTTTATTATTATTTACTGGCATGATTTTTGGAAAAATATCGCCGGTTACCTTACACTCAAAAAAATTATTTTTGTTTTACCGTTTGTTATTTTTGGCGCTTGGATTTTACTGGGTTCAATGCTCGGAGAAGCCGGCAACCGTTTAAATACACTAAGTATTTTCAATTACAAACCGGGTGTTTCAAATGAGATTATAAAAATCGACGGTAAGGGCTCAATTCAAACACCCCTATTCCACAACCAAGCCGAGTTAACCGTAAGACTTGTGATATCTCGGTATCTATATCATTTTTCTCCGGAGGTATTATTTTACGAAGGCACTCTTTTTTCCGAAAGGGGACACATACCAAGTCTTGGTGTTTTGCATCCTCTGGAAATAATTTGGCTGACCCTTGGCATAATCCTCCTAATCAAAAACGGACTGGATAAAAAAACACTCACCATTCTGGGACTGCTCCTTCTCGCTCCGGTTCCCGCCTCACTTACTCTGGCGGAGTTTTCTACTTACAGGGCTCTTTTTATGACTATTCCTTTGTCTATAATTTCCGGTCTGGGTATTTTCTATTGTATTAAAAATTTCAGATATCTTTCACTTCCGCTTATTGTTATTTATGCCGTCATTGGAGTGTATGTTTTTGATGTCTATTTTCTCCATTCTCAAACAGTTTTTTCAAAAGAATTTAATTACGGTTACAAACAGGCGGTTCAAATAATAAAAGACAATCCGGCACAAAAAGTCGTCTTCACCGATGTTTTGGGACAACCATATATTTATTATGTTTTCTACACAGCCTATGATCCGGCAACCTATCAAAAAAATATTGATTTCATCGACGGTGGTTTAGATGTCGGCAGAGTAGGCAAAGTCGCCAATGTCGAGTTTCATCAGTTTGGTGCGGACGAAATGATGACCAAAAAAGACACCTTGTTTGTTGGCTCTGAGGGAAACATCAACAATAAATTTGATATTACCGGCCCGAACATTAATCTGTTTGATCAGATAGAAACTCCGGATCACAAAATAATTTTTAGAATAATAAAAACTAAACCTTAATGAAAAAGTATCTCCCCATAATCCTGATTTTTATCGTTGCTTCGCTCCTCCGCCTCGTTGCACTGGACAAATATCCTGCCGGTTTGAATGCCGACGAAGCAGCCATAGGCTACAACGCTTGGTCTTTACTGGAAACGGGCAAAGATGAACACTCAAATGCTTGGCCAATAGTCTTCCGTTCTTTTGACGATTACAAACCACCGGTCTATTTTTATCTGGTTTTGCCTTTTGTAAAGATTCTTGGTTTAAATATCTGGTCGGTGCGTCTTCCGTCGGCTCTTCTGGGTATTGCTTCGGTCTTTCTGGTCTTTTTATTATGCAAAATATTATTTTCCAAACAGAAGTATTTTCCGGAAATATCTGCATTGTTACTAGCTGTTTCACCTTGGCATATTCATTTCACGAGAGGTGGTTGGGAAGCAAACGCGGCTCTGTTTTTCATTCTTCTAGGAGTCTACGGTTTTTTCAAAGGACTGGAAAAACCCAAATTCCTGTTTCTCTTTGTCATCTCGTTGGTTGTCAGTATTTATACCTACCACTCGGCTAGATTAATATCCCCGCTTCTTGCCTTATCTCTGGTAATTATTTATAGAAACTCTCTATTTAATTCATTTTCCGGAAATAAATTAAAAATTACAATTTTGGCTACAGTCTTAGGTCTTTTAATGACAATACCTCTTATGTCTCAGATGTTATCTAAAGAGGGGCAGTCCCGTTTTACCGGCGTCTCGGTTTTTTCCGATACCGGTCCGCTTTGGCAGGCACTGGAAATGAGACGGGCACATCCGGACAGTCTTTATGTCAAGATAATTCACAATCAGTATCTCTCCTACGGTCTAAGATTTGTTGAAAACTATCTCTCACACTACTCTCTCCGTTTCTTATTTGTGACAGGAGACGAAATTGCCAGAAGCAAAGTACCGGGAATGGGACAAACCTATCTTTTACTCGCACCATTTTATTTTATCGGGTTGCTCCGGTTACTTAAGTTTGATTTCAAAGGAAAAATCTTTATCTTTACTTGGTTTCTCACCGCTCCGCTAGCCGCTGCTCTGACCTTTCAGGCTCCACACGCTCTCCGGTCCCAAAACATGGTCATTCCTCTGACTCTAATTACTGCTTTGGGACTGGTTTCATTCTTGGAAATTATTATGAAAATAAAAATTAAAATAATTATTCCGGTAATAATTTCAATTATTTCTCTCCTTGGTATTTATTATGTTTCCCTTTACCTGCATCAGTACTATGTTCACTACCCCAAAGAGCTACCCTACGCTTGGCAGTATGGTTTTGATCAAATTGCGGAGTACACCAAAGCAAACTACGACAAATACGACAAGATCATAATCTCAGACCGGTATGATCAGCCATATATTCTAATGGCTTTCTTTTTGAAATACCCGCCACAGACTCTTCAAAAAGAGCTGGTTATGACTCCCCGCGATAAATTTGGTTTTTCTACCGTCAGAAACTTGGGAAAGTATGAGTTTCGGAAAATAGAATACGACAACGTAGACAAAAAACTGCCCAATACCCTTATAATTGCTGCTGATGAACCGGTAGACGACAAAGCGGTTATTTTCACCATATATGACCCTGCCGGAAATCCAATGTACAAATTCCTTTCAACCAAATGAAAAACCAACGTCAAACAATCTCTGTCGTTCTCGCCACCCTCAACGAAGAAAAAAACATCAAAGACTGTTTGGGCTCCGTCAAAGACTGGGTGGATGAGATGATCGTGGTCGATGAAAACTCAACCGATAAAACCAAAGAGATAGCCGAAAGCCTCGGAGCCAAAGTCTATGACGCTCCCCATGAGCAAATATTCCATATCACCAAAAACAAAGCCATAAACAAAGCAAAATCCACCTGGATCCTTCAGTTGGATGCCGATGAAAGGATTACTCCGGAAATGAAAAATGAAATTACAGGAATACTGGAAGGCAAATCCTTTGGTTATGACAGCTGGATTTCACCCCTTAAATCAACGGTAAATAAAGTTATTAAAGTATTTCCCGAACCCCAAAAACTTCACCAACCGGCATCCGCTTACTGGCTACCCCGCAAAAACTACTTTCTTAAAAGATATCTAAAACACACCGGTCAGTATCCTGATCCGGTTATCCGTCTTTTTCAAAAAGGAAAAGCTCTTCTTCCCGCCAAAGATGTTCACGAACAAATGGTTGTGGACGGTGTCACCGGCTGGTTAAAGTCCGATCTTGATCACTACGCTACACCGGATTTTGGGCGGTACCTACTACGGGAAAACCGTTACTCCGGTCTCGCTGCAAATCAGCTTAAGAAGGCGGGGGTAAAAGTTAATTTCTTCAATACGGTACGTTATCTGTTTTGGAAACCCAAATGTACTTTTTTCAATTTATATATCCGTAATCGGGGCTTCCTTGATGGTTTTCCCGGTTTTGTCTTTTCTCTATACTCCGGTCTTCATCACGCTTTTTCATACATGAAGCTCTGGGAACTTTACAAAAACGAAACCAATGGAAAATAAAATAAAAGTTTTTTTGGATAGCGGTACTCACTCAAAAGGCAGGGGAGTCGGTTTTTATACCGAACATCTTTCATCGGCACTTTCCAAGTTATCGGACGTCTCACTCACCGTTACCGATCCCGATATTATCCACTATCCCTTCTTTGATCTCTTCTACCATACACTGCTAAACAAAAAAGTAAAACCAACCATCATCACCATACACGACGTTACTCCATTGGTCATGTCGGGTAGATATCCTAAGGGGATCAGGGGATCGGTAAATCTAGCCCGTCAATGGATCTCACTCCAGTCTGTTGCGGCAGTGATCACCGACTCGGAAAACTCAAAAACCGATATTGAAAAATACCTTCGTGTTCCCCAAGAAAAAATCTTTGTTACTCCTCTTGCAGTTGATCCGGTATACACAAAAACAGTTTCCCCGGACAGACTAAAAGAAGTCAAAGAGAGATTTAATCTTCCGGACAAATTTATTCTTACGGTTGCCGGAGGTCCCAACCCAAATAAAAATCTTCCTACTCTTGCGGAAGTAACCGACAGACTTGATATTCCCTTAGTCATTGTTGGAAAAGGTATGCTTCAGGAAATTAAAGAACCTGTTCATCCGGAACTTATCGACATGGTTCGTCTCAAGATCTACAAGCATCTTATTTTACCCGGATTCATAAGCAATGAAGATCTGAGCGCTCTGTATCGTCTGGCAGCCCTCTACGTCCAACCGTCGCTTTATGAAGGGTTTGGTTTGCCACTTCTCGAAGCCATGACCGCAGGCTGTTTAATCGCCAGTTCCAACTCCAGTAGTCTTCCGGAAATCTATCACGAAAGAGCCATTACCTTCAATCCCAAAAAACTTGCTTCAATGGAAAAAGCAGTTAAAAAAGCTCTATCTCTTTCTCCAAAGGCCAAAGAAACACAAATAAAAGAAGCCAAAGAAAAAGCAAACACCTTTTCTTGGTCAAAAACCGCCCAAGCCACTAGTATGGTTTACAAAAAAGTCCTCGATTCCCCAAAAAAATAGTGCTAGAATAAATTTCAGCTGTCAAGAGAACCGTTTAAAAACGGCCGGCAACCGAGCCCCAACAGGTCGCGGTGCCAAAATGACAAGCCTCTGTTATTAATTAGAGGAAAAATAAAATGAACTATTCTCTTTTTTCGTCTGAGTCTGTTTGTTCCGGTCATCCGGATAAAGTCTGTGATCAGGTTTCCGATGCCGTCTTAGATGCCGCTTTAAAAACGGATCCTCACTCACGTGTTGCCTGTGAGACTCTGGTAACAACCAACAAACTGGTTTTGGCAGGTGAGATTACCTGTTCCAAGTCTCTTGACTACAAATCAATTGCGGCAAAAGTTGTTAAAGATCTTGGATTTACCAAAGAGATCTACAAATTTGGCCCAAAAACAGACATCGAGGTATATATTCACGAACAATCAAGAGATATAGCAGTTGGCGTCGATGATGGCGGGGCAGGGGATCAAGGAATGATGTTTGGTTACGCCACAAACGAAACACCGGAGTTAATGCCCCTACCCATTACCCTTGCCCACGAACTAACAAAAACAATGGACGGTCTGGCACTTGAGGAACTTCCATATCTCCGTCCGGATGGTAAGTCTCAAGTTACTGTCCGTTATGCAAACGGCCAGCCGGTATCCGTAGAAAAAATAGTTCTCGCCAAACCTCATGATCCAAAAATTGATAAAGAGGAAGTCAAAAATGCTCTTTACTCCCGTGCCGTTCTTCCATTGCTTAAAAAATATCATCTACCGGAAGTACCGGAGAAAGACATAATATTTAACGGAACCGGCGTTTGGGAAATCGGTGGTCCGTCCACAGACACCGGTGTTACCGGAAGAAAAATTGTTGTCGACACTTATGGCGGAATGGGACGTATTGGAGGTGGTTGTTTTTCCGGCAAAGACCCCAGTAAGGTTGACCGGTCTGCAGCTTATGCCGCCCGCTACATTGCAAAAAACATTGTTGCTGCCGGCTTCGCCGGCCGCTGTGAAGTTCAGCTAGCCTATGCCATCGGCACAAAATATCCCGTTGGCAAAGCCATTGAGACCTTTGGTACTGGCAAAAAAACTCAAAAAGAAATTGAAGACTTTGCTTGGAATCTGTTGGATCTTTCCGTTGCCGGAATATTAAAGTCTCTCAATCTTCAAAAACCTATATATCAAAAAACCGCCAGTTACGGCCATTTTGGTCATCCGGAGTATTCTTGGGAAAAACTTATCTAGCCTCATGCTAAACTAATTGCATGGAACGTTTTTTCCGTGTAATTTTTACACCCACCGCCCGCACAAGCGCTTTCTATTATTTTGGCAATTTTATTCTCAGTTTTTTCAGATATATTTTTCATTTAATTCTTCTCCGTCTTTTGGTCCCCGCAGAGTATGGAGAGTTTCTTTCTTATCTGAGCTTAATATATATTCTGAGTATCCCCACGGTCACCATCGCCAGCGTTGTGACGAAATTCGTCTCCGATTTTAAAGGAAAAGGGGACAACTTATCGATTAACCAGTTTTTCTACTACCTTCTCAAACTCATAAGTCCGGTTGTTATTTTTCTCGGTTCGTTATTAATCATCTTTTCGGCTCCGTTGGCTGTCATCTTTAAAGCCCACTCGGCAGCCTTCGTTGTTTTAGGAATAAGTGTTTTTATCTCTTTGTTTCAGACAATTGTCAATTCCTATATTTCGGCATTTCAGAAATTTATTTTTCAAACCATCGTTAGTTTTTTTGGTGTAGTCATCACTATCTGCTTATCGGTATTTTTCATTAAATTTGGTTTTGGAGCCACGGGAGCCGTCATCGGACAGATTCTAGGTGGAGCCATAACTTCAATTATCCTATTTGTATCAATACGCCGCAGCATTCTTCCCAAAATCACCAAAGGTGAGAAAAAAGTCTTCAATCTTAAGGGCTTTACCGGCTACAGTTTTATTTACGCCTTAGGCTCCGCCTCATTAATTTCCACCGATGTTCTTATGGTCCGTGCCTTTTTTGATTCTCACACTTCCGGTTTGTACTCATCTCTTTCCATCTTGGGTAGGATGATTCTCTATGGTCTCACTCCTTTTAGTGCCTTAGTCTTGCCTGTTGCGGCTCATCGCCATGCTCAAAACACTTCCACCCGTCCAATTTTTTTGAAACTCGGTGCCGTTTTATTGCTTTTTGGAATAATAGGTGCGGGTATTTTTAGTATCTTCCCCAGTCAGATAATTACACTTCTTTCCGGTACTGCTTATCTTGAAGCGGCACCGTTACTTTCCCTCTTTGCTTTTTCTATGGCCTTTCTTGCTTTCAGTTTATTTATCATTTCTTTCCTCATGGCAACCAACCGTCCTCAGGCAAACACTTTTCTTCTGATAGCCACGGTTTTACAGCCGGCTCTGATCTATATTTTTAGAAATTCATTTTCAAACACGGTCTATGCCAATTTCATCCTTCAGCTATCCCTTTTTCTTTCACTTTTCATTTATGTATATACAAGAAGATTTCCAAGGTCAAAACATATATAATCCGAAGATAGAATGACAAGATCAGAAAATAAAATAAAAGCCGCCAAGTCAGATCCAAACCTGTTGTCTGTCATCGTTCCGGCATATAACTGCAACACAATTTTCCGCGATCTTCTAACTCTAAAAAAATATCTGGACGAACTAAGCCGTCCATACGAAATAATTTGTGTCGTTGATGGCCGGAAAAACAAAGCCGATCACACCATCGAACTTGCCAAAAAAATCAAAGATAAGAATATACAAACATTTTTCTATCTTGAAAACAAAGGTAAGGGTTACGCTATACGTTACGGAATGGCGAGAGCCAAAGGTGGAATTATTGCTTTCATTGATGCCGGTTCCGATCTTCACGCCAAGGGAATCGGTCTGGCTCTTGAACACATGAAGTGGTACGACGCCGACATTATCATAGGGTCAAAACGTCACCACGCCAGTAAAGTCGACTATCCATGGAGAAGAAAAATTTTATCCTTCTTTGTTCAAAAGGCAACCAAGTTTTTCTTCGGTTTAAATATTTCGGATACCCAAACCGGTCTAAAAGTTTTCAAAAGAAAAGTCTTGATAAAAGTCCTCCCCCGTCTACTGGTAAAACGCTGGGCATTTGATCTGGAAATACTGGCCGTTGCCAATCATCTGGGTTTCAAAAAAATCTATGAATCACCGGTCGAAATCGTATACAACTTTCAAAGCAACATCGGTTTCCGGGCGGTCGAAAATTTTGCCATCGAATATCTGGCGATAATTTACCGGATTTTTTTACTCCATTATTACGATGACGACAATCACGATCTCTGGCAGGGTGATCCGGATTTGAAACTTCGTTATGACTAAGTCAAAAGATCCGCTTGTTTCGGTTATAGTCATCGACTATAAAAAAAATAATCCATACTTGGTTGAGTGCTTAGACGCCATTCAAAAACAAACATATAAAACTTTCGAAGTAATTCTTGTTTGTGACTACAAAGTAAATTTGAGTTACCCCAAGCTCAGACAAAAGTATTACGGACATTATGTCGGTCCGGCCGAAAAGAGAGACGAAGGAGCAAAAATGGCAAAAGGGGAGATCTTTGCTTTTATTGACGATGACGCCTTTCCGTCTGAAACTTGGTTGGAAAAAATAGTTCCTCATTTTAGGAAAAAAAATATTGCCGGTGTTGGTGGCCCCGGAGTTACCCCGCCAAACGTTTCTTGGCGGGAGGAAGCCTCAGGGTGGGCATCGGCCTCTCATGTTGGTGCCGGTCCTTATATCTACCGCTTTATTCAGGATAAAAAAGAATTTGTCGAGGACTACCCTTCTATGAACTTGTCGGTCCGGAAAACCGACTTTGACAAAATCGGCGGTTTTGACTCAAATTTCTGGCCCGGAGAAGACACTAAGTTATGTTTGGATCTTACACGCAAGTTAAAGAAAAAAATTATCTATGAATCGAAAGCTGTCGTTTATCATCACCGCCGCCCAATTCTTTTTCCCCATCTAAGACAAAATGGTAACTACGGTCTTCATCGGGGATACTTTGCCAAAATACTACCCGATACATCCTTCAAAATTGAATATTTTTTACCATCGGTCATGCTTCTCGGACTATGTTTTATCATTCTGTCTCTTTTATTTGCCAATCCTGTTGTAAACATTATTCAAGACATCGGTCTAAT
>Ga0209373_10000423_pt1 | contig 70905 bp, 51 predicted proteins | sample Higcelweek5metaG_FD_187173 | JGI IMG/M metagenome (GOLD analysis project Ga0209373, IMG submission 187173) | Freshwater pond sediment microbial communities from the University of Edinburgh, under environmental carbon perturbations - High... | ecosystem: Environmental > Aquatic > Freshwater >...
CTTCTGTTTCGCTTACAGATAAAATATAGTGCATCTCTCGAATATTACAATGTAAATTTATGCAACTTAGCTTATACAGACAAAGATAAGGATTCTCCATTCTCTGGCGGAACCTGAAGTTTTGGTTAGGCATATAATCTCCGTCACGGTGATTGATGTTTCATCGTAAAATATCATATACTTCACGATGAAACATCAATACACAAATTTTGCCAAAAAAATCATTTTTGGTACAATTATTGGTATAACAGAGGTTTTATGGAAGATTCCGGCGAGGAGGGAAATAATACACCTCGTGTAATTTGAGGCTGAAAAGGAGAAAATCTAAAATGGTCGCCCTTTTATCGGCCTGCTTAACTCTTTCTCCGTGAACTCAACCTTGTGAAAAGTTCATATCCCGTCAGCCACTGCTCGATTGAATATGAATCTTGATGCTGAATTTTTGCTTCCCCCTCAAGTCTAAGTTCGGGAATGGCGAAAACGCCATAAAAAAGCGCTGAACCTTCGCCCTTTACTTTGAGCATCGTCTTCCATTCCCCCGTTATTGGTTGCGTATGAATCGAGACAATAAGAGCAACGCGGAAATTCCGGAAAAATGTTTCCATGCGACTATAAACGGCTGAAAAGAACCAAAAAATGGCCCAAAACGATAAAATAATTATGCTATTTTGAAAAAAATCGAATTTTTTTAATTCCTTATTATGAGTGTCTTGCATTATATAAACACAGATAAACATATTAAACATGGTTCTTTTGTGCTTTTTTGTTTAGAAACCGGCATATTTTTCCGTTTTTTCCCCCTATATATAGAGGGATGTTTTTTTAGAAGCCCCCCATGATCCTGTCCTTTCTCAGGGGATTCGCCGAATATTTTCAAGAAAATTTGATTCTTCCGGCAATTTTAAAAATCAGGGTTCTTCGACATTCTCTCTATCTTCCATTCCAATTCCAAGCCTTGGAATTTTCGTGCCTTGAAATTGGACGAATTTAACGAAACTTGAATTTCCAAAAACAGGAAGGGATCAGTATCATGTTCGACATCGGCAATGAAATTGAAAGCATCAAACATCGGGACAAACGGGCAACGCTTGATCGGGAATTTCCCGGTGAAGGTTGCGGAAACCCTGAATGCGAAAATCTTTGTGCGGAAGCTCTGCAGATTGCAAAGGCAATGCGTCTGGACCCGAAAACCATGATCGAAGACTCCATCCGACAAGGCATTGCTCCCCAGACGCACTGTGTTTCGCCCAGCGCGGAATTTGCCCCTCCGTTTTTCACCGCCCCCTGCCGTTTCGGATTCGTTTGTCCGAACGATCATCTGGCCCTTTCGGAATCTTCGAAGGATTCCTCCTCCTATGTTTTTCACGCAAAGCCCGGTTCTTGTGAAAAATGTCAAGCCTGTGACGGAATTACGGTTCCAGCCGATAAGATGCAAGATGAAAGTTACATGCGGTCTCTCGGTTTCTGGAAACAAAAAGACGGGGTATACAGGCCGCATCCCCACTGTAATTGTCAGTGGGAAAAGTCTAAGGATCTAAAAAGTAAAGAAGTCAGAAACAGGCTGCAGGGAATGGCAGAAGAACTGTGTAAATATTCCCGTGAGGTTACAGATAAAGCAAATGAACTCTTATCTGAGGCGGAAAAACTCATTCAAAAAGCCCAAAAGGCAAAAAACAAAGTTGACGTGGCAATATTGGCTGCAAAGATGTCCGCACTGATTATTAGTATTCAATGTGTGCTTTGGAGTATCGAAAAAATCAACAAAGCGATTGCGGAATTGCAGAAAGCCTTACACCAGTTTGGTATGGGAATTGCCGATTTTGGTAAAGAAATGGCATCTTTGGCAAAAGCTCCGGTTGATCTGACTTTGGCATTGAAGCAATTGCATTATTCACGATTACTCGACTACGACCAACAACAAAAGAATTTACCGAATTCGCCTGAAGAAGCCATAAAGCGAGGCTTTGTCAAAGCTCCCGATTCTCTAAATCGATATCATCGCAACAAGGGACAATTGGGAAACGAGAAATATTATCATCCAGTTACCGGTCAGGAGGTTATCTTTGATAAAAACGGAAGAATTGTAACCGATCCGGAAAATATCGGCACGAAAAATTATAAACCAGATATCGATAGTATCAAAGGCAAGATAGAGCATTCCATTTATGATGTTTTACCGTATTGGATATGGGGTAATTCAGAAAACGACACAACTCCATTTTGGGGACGAGTTCGGGGGATTGGAAAATAATTGATTTGCAAATGCTTGTCCAATGCATTATGTTATTAGTGGAGTTTATTATGAATTTAATTTTTCGATTAATGCCGGTTGTTGGGATGGGGCTTATCTTGTTTGTTGTGCCGACATTGGCTTTGGCAACCTTAGTGCTATCCGTGATTGTTGATAAGGCAAAGGGATTTTTATTGAACTTTGGCTGTTTTATTGGCTATTTGATATGGCTTGTCGCGATATTTGCTATAATGCTTAATTTCTCAATAGGCAAAGCACCATGGTGGATTCCTGCCATAGAGCTTGGATTGTTGCTTGGCAGTATTCCGCACGGCATTATGTTGATATATGCAAGCCGCACTAAAAATCGATGGAATTTTTGGGTCGGTATTTTGGGTTTAACCACAACAATACTCGCTACAGTCGGGATTGGACTGCTATGCTATTCAGCAAGATTTTTTTGATTTTAAAAATGTTTATCAAGAAACATGCCGTCTCCTAAAACGTTTTTTTCGAATCGCCAAACGGTTCGGTCTTGAATCCGAATGTCCTCCGGATTATTGGAATGGTAATCTTCCATTTCATTGGAATCGCCGCCGGGTTCATGTATAACGGGGTGCAACTTTAAACGCCAACCCGTAATTCGTTCGAACTTCCCTCCGGCAACGGTTTTTACCGTGATGGATTCCGGGATGGCGAGCAGACCTTCGTCGCCATTGCAAAGGCCTCTGACGGCATGAAGCGAAGCCGGACGGTTCACGATGAAACATCAACACACAAAATTTGCCAAAAAAATTATTTTTGGTACAATTATTGGTACAACAGAGGTTTTATGGGAGATTCCGGCGGGGAGGGGAATAAGACGCACTCGTGTAATTTGAGGCTGAAAAGGGAAAAATCTGAAATGGTCGGGGCGACTGGATTCGAACCAGCGACCTCTACGTCCCGAACGTAGCGCTCCAACCAGACTGAGCTACGCCCCGACTTCTTAGTGATGACAGGGAGCTAAATATAGTCCTTCTTTTCGAAAAGGCAAGCCCGAAAAATGAAAAACTGAATGTTTTTCATAAAACACAACCTTGAACGGAAAGAATTCCGCGCCGTGCAAAGAATACAATCCGGAATTTAGAACGGGGAATTTCAGAGGCAATGCAAAAAAAATGCTTCCGTTTCGCAAAGCGCATTTTCCTGTAAACGAAGGACTTCTTCAATATGCTTCATGTTGAGATTACGGTGTTTTCATTGTTCCACATGAGGCGTCGAAAAGAAAATCCCGGAGAAAAAGAAACTTTTTGGAAAAGTCATCTTTTCATCCGGGAATCACCGGCTTCTTTTATTTCTTCCCGCCGAGCGGGAGGGTGCCGGACTGGAGATCCGTCCAGAGTGTGCCTTCCCCGGCGTAGATGACTTTGACTTCCATCTTCGGATTGAGGGTTTCGATCAGGCGCATATCAGCCATGAGTCCGGGCTTGCCGAGCGCTTCCGCTTTCCGGCGGGCCCCTTGCGACAGTTCCTTCTGCTGGATGAAATTGACCTGAACGTCCGTTTCGCCCATGAGTTTATCACGCTTGGCGTCGATTTTGGAACGCTCCAGCTGGATCAGCGCGACATCGAGGTCCGTCTTCGCGGCGATCCGCCGGACTTCCTGTTCCTGATTGGCGTTGATCTCCGCCACCAGTTTGCGGGTCTCCTGCTCGACCTCCTGACGCTTCTGCTCGATGAGGCCGGTCTGGGCGTTCAATTCCGCCTCGATTTTCGCGGCGGCCTGAAGGGAGAAGTTGGTCAGGTTCTGCTCCCGCGCCAGACTGGCGTCCTGAATCGGACTCAGGATGTTCTGCGGCACTTCCACATTGCGGATGATCGCGTTGTGGATGAGGATGTTTTTCTCCTTCAGCGTGGCGACCAGATCGCTCCGCAGGTTGTTCTGGAAGGTCTCGCGACCCTCGCCGACAATGAAGTCCTGCGCCTTGTAGGTGGAGCCTTTCAGCCGGGAAATGGAAAGGATCTGCGGGAGGATGATCTTTTCGACCACCTGCGGCAGGTCTCCATAAAGCATGTAGATTTTCGACACGTTTTCCGGCAGGAGCTCGAATTCGACGGTCATGTCCATGACGATCTTGAAGCCGTCACGGGAGGGGAATTCGACGAAACTGCTGATGTTGTAGACCATGTCCTGAGGTTTCCCGGCCGCGACTTTTCCGGAGGCGGCAACAGGAGGCGGAGCAGAGAAAACCTTTTTCGTCAGACGGCTTCTTCTGTTATTTTCACGTCCTCCGATTTCCCCTTCCCGCTCTTCCATCACCAACTGCTGCGACTGCATGGCATCGCTCTTGCTCTTCATCCGCTGCTGGAGCTGGACGTTGAGGGTATTGGAAGACATCTCCTTGAGGGCGTCGCTGGCGGTTTCGATCTTGTTTTTGAGCTCGATCACGCTGCCGCCGCGTCCGGTCATGCTGACCTGGTTCATGCCGATCTCGATCACGTTGACCTGATAGGCGTTGGGGTTGATGTAATAGAGGCCGGGCTGGAGGATGTCCTTGAAGATGCCCTGCGAGCCGAGGGCGGCGAACTCGCCGGAGGGGACGGGCTTCCCGGTCTGGGAGGTCACCACGCCGACATAGCCGATGGGGATGTTGATCACGTCGGCGATATCCACGCGGTAGCCCTGCGGATTGAGACGGTAGGTTCCCGGTCCGAGCACGTCGCGCCAGACGCCCTGATACGATTTGTCCGGAGCGATGATCTCGCCCGAAGCCAGGGGCTTGCCTATCTTGGAGGTCACGATTCCGACTTTGCCGATGGGGATGGTCACCGCGGGAACGATGTCCACGTCATACATCACCGGATCAAGGAAATAGCGGCCTTCGGGAAGGACATCTTCCCAGATGCCCCTTTCGCCCCGCTTCACCAGAAGAGCGCCGGCCTTGGGGTCGTCGCCGGATTTGGCCGTGACGATCGCCATGCAGCCGGGCGCCACGTAAAACCGGCAGAAGAACCAGAGGTAAATGCCGTAGACGGCAAAGCAAAGGAACAGAATCAGAACAACGGAAAGGATAATTGTTTTTTTCATGATTACTTTCCTCCTTCCGCGCGGGGAGCGCCGGAAGCCGGTCCCAGCGGAAGGCCGAACAAGCCTTCCCCGGAGGCGCGGGTCATTACGGACCGGATCGAGGGTCCGAGTTTTTCATACAGAAGGCCGCGGACGTAGGCATCGCCTCCGCCGTAGGCTTCGACATTGCGTTTGAGGACCTCCACTTCGGAATCGTTCCGGGAGGCGATGACCTGTCTTTTGGCCTCGGCGAGAAGGAGACGCGATTTAGCTTCGGCCTCCGCCGCGCCGTAACGGATCGAGGCGGTTTCAAGTTCCGTTTTTGCGGCGATCATCCGCTGCATCTGCGACTGTTTCGCGGCGATTTCGGCGGTGATTTTCCGGGTTTCGGCCTGCACCTTGCTGATACGCTGGAGGGCCAGCATTTTCTGCTGCTCCAGTTCGGTGGCGCTCCGGGCCTGCTCGATCTGCTGTTTGAATTTCTTGGCCTCCTGCTCGGCCAGCTCACGGTTGCGGATGATCTCGGCGACCTGCTGGGGCGGGATGATGTCGCGGATCAGGACGGAATTGATGGAGACTCCCCACACCTTGCAGTTCTTGCGGAGGAAGGTTTCGAGCTGGTTCTGGAAGATCTGGCGGCTTTCTCCGACGATGAACTCGGTGGCGCTCTTCTTGCTGCCTTCGATCCGGGCGAACCCGCTGACGGACGGCAGGATGATCTTCTTCATGATGTCATCCATGTCGCCCACCTCGTGCGTCAGGCACGGCGCGGACTCGCGGGAGATGTTGAATTCGACGGTCCCTTCCATGGACACGGGAAAACCGTCCAGCGTGATGAATCCGATCGCGTCCTTGCCGCTGAATTCGTAACGCTGGCTCTGGATGTTCACCACGGAAACGCTCTGGATGAAGGGATTGATCCGGTGCGCGCCTTCCTTGAGGACTTCCTTCAGGACGCCCTTGCGGGAGGGATCGACGAGAAAGCCGCGGGAGTCGGAAAAATCGTTCGGGACGCCCGAAAAGACGTCGCCGCCGATCAGATTCGTAACCACGCCGATATTGCCGGGCAGAATCCGGATATCGTCATAAATCTGGACGTCGTAGGCGTATGGGTTGATCCGGTGTTTGCCGGTTCCGAGGACATCGCGGACGATTCCCTTGTATTCGGGTCCGGGAGCGATGATCTGTCCTTCGGGCAGCGCCTTTCCGAACTTCCGGACGAGCACGCCGAACTTTCCGGCGGGAATGTCGGTGACCTGCAGAATCTTCCAGTCCCATGTATTCGGATTGCGGAAATAGCGCCCCTCCCCGAGCACTTCCAGCTGAATGCCTTTGCAATCGGGGGAAGCGGCGAGGATTTCCGATGGAGGCAGCGTCTTGCCGGTTTTCTTGATGAGCACGGCGATCTCTCCGTTACTCGGTTCGATCCGGCATCCATACCAGACGAACAGCGACACGGCGATCACTCCCAGAATTACCAGCGGCAGAATCGCCGCCCCGACGAAGAAACTTTTCATTGCAAGTCCTCCCCATTCAAGTTCTATTGCGAAACGGAAATAAACTTCAGACGCGGATTTCGTCCTTCCCCGCCGAGACCACCACCTTCGAAAGGGAGTCGATCAGCGGACGAACGGTATTGATCAGGTAGTCGTCGACCTGCTGCGGAGCCCGTCCGATGAAGAGCGAGGGGTCCAGAAGGTCTTTGAACTTCGGCGCGACATTGGCAAAGAGGGGATCGGCGGCCAGACGTTCCAAGAGATCATTGGGGCGCCCCTCGGCCTTGACCATCCGGCCCGCCTCCATGGAGTGACGGCGGATCGCTTCGTGGAGGTCCTGACGGTCGCCGCCCGCGCGGACGGCTTCCATGAGGATGTTCTCCGTGGCCATGAAGGGAAGCTCCTGCTGAATATGGGCGGCGATCACTTTTTCCCAGACCTGAACGCCGTCCGCGATGTTGGCGACGAGCGACAAAATCACATCGGCGGTGAGGAAGGCCTCGGCCAGCACAATGCGGCGGTTGGCGGAGTCGTCGAGCGTGCGTTCAAACCACTGCGTGGAGTGGGTCATGGCGCAGTTGACGGGCAGGTTCATAAGGTAACGCGCCAGCGAGCAGACGCGTTCCGAGCGCATCGGGTTGCGCTTGTAGGCCATCGCGCTGGAGCCGACCTGGGACTTGCCGAAGGGTTCCTCGACTTCCTTGAGGTTGGCCAGAAGGCGAATGTCGCCCGCCATCTTATAGGCGCTCTGGGCAAGCCCCGAAAGCGCGGAAATCACGTAGAAATCGACCTTGCGGGTGTAGGTCTGTCCGCTGAGGGCGATGGATGAATCGAAGCCCATCTTCTTCGAAACGAGACGGTCGAGGGCGCGGACTTTCTCATGGTCGCCGTTGAAAAGCTCCATGAAACTGGCCTGGGTGCCGGTGGTCCCCTTGACGCCGCGGAAGGGAATCTTCTGAATTTCCTCCGTGATGCGTTCGAGGTCCATCACGAAATCCTGAAGATAAAGGGAGAAGCGTTTTCCGAGCGTGGTAAGCTGGGCGGGCTGATAGTGGGTGAAGCCGAGCGTGGGCAGGGATTTGTATTTTTCGGAGGTGTCGGCCAGAATTTTCACGACCTGAAGAAGTTTCGCCTGAACCAGCTTCAGTCCGTCGCGCATCTGAATGAGCTCGGTGTTGTCGGTCACATAACAGCTGGTTGCGCCGAGGTGGATGATCGGGCGGGCGTCGGGACAGAGGTCGCCGAAAATATGGATATGGCTCATCACATCGTGGCGGAGTTCGGCTTCCTTGGCTTCCGCGGCCTTGAAGTCGATGTCGTCGAGGTGTGCTCGCATCTGGTTGAGCTGAAGGTCGGTGATCGGGAGTCCGAGTTCCTTCTCGGATTCGGCCAGGGCGAGCCAGAGACGGCGCCATGTGGAGTGTTTGCGCTGGGGAGACCAATTATAACTCATTTCCTTGCTGGCGTAGCGGTCCGTCAGGGGATTCTGATAGCTGTTCACATCGTTTTCCATTCCATAATCTCCGTAAATAAAGGGTTCTTGAACGCAATATACATTTGAAAAGTTGCAATTTCAAAGGGAAAACTCTTGCGGATTCATCTTTCTGCGCTACATTATATATCAAGGAAGCGAGGCAGCCATGAAAAAAATCAGATGCTCGAAAAATGAACGGGGCCAGGCGATCGCCGAACTGACGGCCGGGCTCATCGGGATCTGTTTCGTCATCATCGGACTTCTGATGATCGCCATGCTCGGGATTACGGGCGTCAGGAATGTCATTCAGGCCCGTTCCCTCGCCGACCATTACAGCGCCTCCGGACAGGTCACGGGCTCCCCCCGCCACATCACCTCGTGGACGGATCCGGACGGTCTTCCCTTCACCGCCGACGACACGCCTCAGACACAGTCCTTTCCGAATGCCGTCACATTCACGGAGGAACTCACGGACAACACGGGAATGTTCCAGACCGCCATGCTCGCCGACACCAGCTACGCGCAGGAAGCCCTTGAATCCCGCTTCGTCGAATCGAACCTCTTCGTCTCCGCGGCCAATCTCACCGCAGGAGAGGTCCGGGTCACCGATCCGCTCTCGCAATATAAAAACTTCGATGCAAAACGCATTCTCTCCCGGCTCGGACTGACCAGCGATTTCAGCATCGTGGACACCGTTTACATGCCCATGAGAAACACGGACTGATTAACCAGAGCAGGACCCCCGAAACCATGCAGAAACTCATCCCACCCGCCGATAAGATTTTCACTTCCCTGGAAAACGCCGTTCTCTGGCGCACCTCCCTGCGGAAGGAAAAAATGACCCTCTCCATCACGAACGGCTGTTTCGACATTCTCCACCGCGGACACGCGGAATATCTCTGGGCCGCCCGGAACCTTGGCGACCGACTGCTGGTGCTTCTCAACTCGGACGAGTCAGTCCGCGCGCTCAAAGGACCGTCCCGTCCGATCAACGGTGAATACGACCGCGCCTTTCTGCTGGCTTCTTTTGAGTTCGTCGACGCCGTACTGGTGTTCCGGGGCGCGCGTTGTCACGCCGAACTGGGCGCGCTCGCACCCGACTTCTATGCAAAGGGCGGCGACTACACGCTCGACACGCTGGATTCCGACGAGCGCGCCGCCCTCCTCCGAAACCGCACGCAAGTCTCCTTCATTCCCTTCGTGCCGGATCACTCCACCTCGGCAATTCTGAAGAAGTCCGGGCAGTGCCAATGATCTTCTTCCGATATCCTGTTCTGATCCTTTTTCTCCTCTCCGCGGTTTGCGCGGCGGACGTCAATCTTCCGCCGCTCGTGGTTTATTCCTCCGAAAACGAGGTCACGGAAACCGCCGGCCATCTCCGGATTCTCGGCCCACTCTTCGAATCCTATAAAAAACAAGACGCCTCCGTTGCCGCCCTCCGCCCGTTCTGGAGCACAAAAACCGACGGCGACATCTCCGGCACAGATGTATTGTGGCCGCTGTTCACCCACCGCTCCCTCCCCTCCGGACACTTCTGGTGGCTGCTCCCCTACTTCCATTATTCGGCAAAGAATGGAATCGCGTATGAGAACTTTCTGGCTCCGTTCCTCTATCTTGGACGCCACAGGGACGGTTCCCATTCCTGGTTCTTTTTCCCGCTCGCGGGCGACGTCCGCGAATTCCTGAGCCTCGGACAGAACCAGTTCGTCCTGTGGCCTCTCTACTGGCATAACCGCAAGAACGGACTCGAAAGCACCGGAATTCTCTGGCCCTTCTTCAATCAGGCCCGCGGAAACGGGGTCGAGAAAGTCCGGTTTTTTCCATTTTACGCCTCCAGCCAGATTGACGGCGTCCGCCTGAACCGCTCCTATCTCTGGCCGCTCCTTACCACGGCGGAATCATTCCGCAAGGATCAAAACGGCTTTGCCGTCTTTTCCTTTCCCCTGGGCGGATATGAGAACTGGGGACAGCTCCAGAGCTGGAGTCTGCTGTGGCCGTTCTTCACATGGCAGAGCAAGGACGGGGCCTTCGTCCTGAACGCTCCATGGCCGGTATTCCGGTTCGGAGCCGGCAGCCGCGAAGAAAGCGTCCTCTTTATCTGGCCTCTCTGGGGGCACACCGATTCCAGGGATTCCAGTTACGCTTTTTTCCTCTGGCCGTGCGGGCTCTATCTTTTCAGCCGGACTCCGGAAAGCTGCGAACGCTGGCTTTGCATGCTGCCGATCTACTGGAGCCGCAACGAATACGGCAAGGAACCGGAAAAAATCCCGGAACAGCGCTGGCGTCATGTCTGGCCTCTGTTCTCTGTCTGCGACGACTTCGAGCAGAATACCAGAACAATCCGCGGACTGGATCTGATCCCCTTCAAGCGGCCGGGCGTTTTCGAGCGGAATTATACGCCGTTCCTGACTCTCTTTCAGGTGACGAACACAGAAAAAGGCATGAGCTTCGACATCCTCTGGGGGCTCTTCCGCTGCACGGATGCCGAACGGACCTCCGGGTTCGCGATCGGTCCTTTCTACATGCAGAAAACCGACAGGGACAGGGATTCTTTCGAATGCAACGTCCTTTTCGGTCTGGTTCAGGTTGCATCCGAACGGGAAAAGAGTTCCTGCCGACTCTTTTATCTTCTTGATTTTTGAGATTCACGCTGTATGTTGGATGGTTCGTTTTCAACACAGGAAAAAGGAAGGCAAATGCAGAGAAATCTGAAAAAACAGATTTACGGCTTCGGATGGGAAGTCATTGACTTCATCTGCCGGGTCGGCGCCGGCGCACAGTTGATCCTGCGGGCCTTCTATTATCTGCCGTCCCTCCGGAAAAACGGACGGGAAGTTCTGCGTCAAATGCTCATCTGCGGAGTGAAAAGTTTCGGAGTGACTTCGGTTGTGGCTCTTTTCACGGGAATGATTCTGGCGCTTCAGGCGGGGATCATTCTGAAGAACTACGGACAGGAAATGCGGGTCGGTTTTCTGGTGGCTCAGACCATGTTCCGGGAAATGGGGCCCTTCATGACCGCCCTGATTCTCGCGGCCAGCGTAGGGTCCGGAATGGCGGCCCTGCTGGGAACCATGAAAGTGTCTCAGGAGCTCGCCTCGCTGGAGGTCATGTCCATCGACCCGGTCCGCTTCCTTGTCGCGCCCCGCCTGCTGGCCATGATGCTGATGTGTCCGGTCCTGACGTGTTACACGGACCTGATCGGCATTCTCGGGGGCGGACTGGTGGCCTACACCCAGCTGGGAGTCGGCTGGATCATGTATTTCGACAACGTGCGGTTCATGCTGTATGAAAAGGAGCTGTGGGTCGGACTTTTCAAGGCATGGGTCTTTTCCGTCCTGATTGTAACGATCAGCTGTTACAAGGGAATGAATGCGGCCGACGGGGCGGTCGGAGTAGGCCTCGCCACCAAAAGTTCGGTGGTCACAAACTTCCTGACCATCCTGATTGTGGGTTACTTCATAACAAGGATTTTCTACTGATGATCGAACTCAAAGACGTCTATAAGGCTTTGGGAAGGAGACCGGTTCTGCGGGGACTTTCCTTCCGGGTGGAACCGGGGGAGACCTTTATCCTCGTGGGGCCGTCAGGAACGGGAAAATCGGTCACGCTCTCCCACATCATCGGGCTGATGAAACCGGATTCCGGCACCATCACGGTCGACGGCATGGACGTTCCTTCCCTCTCAAGGAAAGAACTGGAGAAGCTGAGATTGAAACTCGGAATGCTCTTTCAGGGAGGCGCTCTCCTCAACTGGCTGAACATCTATGACAATGTGGCGCTTCCGCTCCGCGAACGGACCCTTCTGACCGAGGAGCAGATTTCCGGCAAAGTCATGGAAATGCTGGACTTTCTGGAGCTGGGAAACGCCGCGCTCAAAATGCCCGCCGAGGTTTCGGGCGGAATGACAAAACGCGCGGGGCTGGCCCGCGCGATCGTGTGCAGCCCCAAAATCATGCTCTACGACGAACCCACGTCCGGACTCGACCCGGTCATGTCGCGCAAAATCGACCGGCTCATCGATACGCTCAAGAAGAAATACCGCATGACCTCGGTCGTCGTCACGCACGACCTGGTCAGCGCGCTCCATATCGGCGACAGGATCGCCATGATCGCAGACGGCCGGATCATCGCAAACGACCGTCCGGAAGCGTTCCTGAAAAATCAGCATCCGCTGGTCCGAGAATTCATTCATGCACAGTTCAATACCGGAAAAAAGGTCCCATCATGATCAGGAAAACACAACGCCGTTCCATTCTTCTCTCGCCGGAGTTCCTCATCGGACTCTTCTGCCTGGGCGCCGTCGCCATCCTTTCCTACTTCACGCTCGTGATCCGCGGAAAGGACATCTTCGACACCCGCCAGCATTTCTACATTTCCGCCTCCTTCCCGCACGCCGGAGCCCTCGCGGTCAACGACAAGGTCAAAGTGCTGGGCGTCGACATGGGAACCGTCAGTTCCCTCGAACTGGGAGAAGGCAATTCCTCCGTCCTCGTCCGGATGAAACTCCGCAAGCTCATCCCCCTTTATGAAGGCTACGTCATCACCATCCAGAACTCTTCCGTCTTCGGCGGCGCCTACATCAACATCAATCCGGGCGACGCTGAACCGGACCGCCGTCTCCCGCAGGACGCTCTTTTCAACGGACTTCAGCCGATCGACCTGATTCAGGAAACCTCCGAACTCGTTTCCGCCTTCCGCGAAGACGAAAAATCTTTCCGCGAATTCATCATTCAGGGCGGCATCCTCGACAAAATCAAAGACGCCCTGACCCGCATCGAGGAAAATGCCCGGAATCTGAACGACATCTGTGCCGAAGTCAAATCCGGCAAAGGCACTCTCGGCAAACTCTTCAATGATCCGGCCTTCTACAATGATGCCCGGAACGCCTTTACCGCGCTTTCCGAATTCAGCAAGAGATCCAATGAAGTTCTTGCGGGTATCCAGGCGGGCAAAGGCACCATCGGGCTGCTTCTCAAGGATGAAAAAACCGCACAGGAGTTCAAGACGTTCGTGGAAAACATGAATTCCCTGGCGAAAAAACTCAGTTCGGACAAAGGGTTCCTCGGCAGGCTGATGGCCGACGACGGACGTTTCTTCGAAAACCTCAATTCCGCCTTGAAAAACCTGGATGAAATCACATCTCTCATGAACAGCGGCAAGGGCACCCTCGGCAAACTGCTCAAGGAAGACACCCTGTACGTGGAAATGACCGCGACCGTCAAAGAACTTCGGACCGCGGTCAATGATTTCCGGGAAATGGCTCCGGTCGCCACTTTCGGGAGCATCCTGCTGGGCGCCTTCTGATCCGGAACACTTAGCCAGAGCCTTACTGGACGACGCCTCAGAAAAGCCCTCGTTTCACCGGGAGCGCAAATACTCCAGCACACGGCGGATGCCTTCCGCCGCGGGATATTTGTTGTTTTCATACTCGATGTTGACATATCCGGGATAACCGATTCTCTCCAACTCCCGCAGCGTGGACTTGGAATCGACCACCCCTTCCCCGATCAGCGCGGGACGGTAATAACGACCGTCAAGCATCTGCGTGAAACCTTCGCACGGTTCGTCCTTGCGGTCCCAGTCCTTCAGGTGGACATGCACAATGTCCGAGGCGCACGCCCGGAGCGAGGCGACCGGGTCCTCTCCGGTGGCGGCATTGCCGTTATCGAAGGTCAGTTTCAGCGAAGGAATCTGTTTTTTGGCCTCGTGAAAATCGGCGGCCGTCACAAACGGGCTGAGCTTGCCCGGAAAATTCTCCACGGACAACGCGACGCCTGCTTTATCGGCAAATTCAACGACCTTCGCGAGAGCGTCCACCCAGATGCGGCGGTTTTCTTCACGGGAAGAGACCTCCTTGATTCCGGGAGTCGGGATCATCGCCACGGGCGCGCCCAGATGGACCGCCGTTTCGATTCCCTGTTTCGCCTCCTCCATCCAGCCGTCCTGTTTCCGGGTAAGGTTGGAGAGGAAGAAAGTGTAGGCAGCCACGGTGAGTCCGGCAGCTGTGCTGAGTTTCTTGAGTTCGTCCGGATTCCTTCCGTACGTGGTGACCCAGTCGATGCCGTCCATTTTAAGTTCGGCCGCGGTACGGATAAAGTCTTCCACACCATACGTCCCCTGACGGGCCATGGTGTAAGTCATCATGGAGAATTTCATTTTGCAAGCTCCTTCAGAATTTTTACGGTTTCTTCAACGAGTTCCTGTCCGCCTTCCGGGGACACCTGACAACTGTAATGATTGGCGCTGTAGCCGCGATTTTCCTTTCCCCGTTCGGTGGGCAGATAACCGCCGCCTCCGTCACCCGCCAGCTGGACAACGAAGGTCTGTTCGAAAGGACTCCGCGCCTGAATCCGGTGCATATAGTCCATATACAGCTCGAAACAGTTGGTAGCGAAAGCAATATCTCCGAGCCGGACCACATGCATCTCCATTGGCAGTTTCGGCTCATTTTTCTGAAGATCATACCGGTCGATAATCCGCTGGAAACGATCTCTTCTGGAAACCAGAACGGAGTCATGCCGCAAACGCTCCAACGGGGTTCCCTTAACCGCGAATTTCTCATTCTTGAACTGTTCGGCCTGTTCCTTTTCCGTTTTCACCTCTTCGGGCGTAACCAGCCATCTGGACAACTGAACGTTACTCGTGGAATGCTTCAGCGGCAGATCGGTGCGGATATCCTTTTTCGCCCAGGAATACACTTCATCGAACGCCTCGGAAATCCGTTCGGCAATGTCCTTGCGCGCACGCTGTTCCCGGTATTCGTCCTTTTCCCCGTATTTGAGACGGAGGCGGCGTTCCTGCGCCGCCTTATAATGAAGGATGCGCGGGGCGAGGTCCCCGGCCGCCGCACTCTGGGGAAGAAGAAAGATGTCGCCGTATTTCCGGCGGATCTCGAGACGCACGTCATTCCAGAAATCCGCCGAAAGTTTGGAGATGCTTTCGGAACATTGTGATGGACACGGCACATTGATGATCGCGCCGGTAAGCCTGTTCTTTGCGTCGAACGTGTAAAGCAGATTCACGAAAGGATCGGCGCCAGCCTCATACCCGGCAAACTTGTCGTCATTCGTATTGCCGTACATGATGCAGTGTCCATTGGCCATGAAGCCGGGTTTGGAAACATTTCCCGGCCGCCGGGAAGTGTCGTCCAGATACAGACTCCGGCGGCTGTGTCCGACAACCGCATAGCCGTATCCCCAGGCAACCCCTCCGGGAGCACGGTTCCTCCACGCCTCCACCACCGCTTCCGCGGCACGGTCTGCGAAAAACGCCTGGTATTCCTTCCCGGACATCCGCTTCACATCGCACGGAAACAGATCGGGATTCTCATAGAGATCCCCTCCGGAATGGGTGTGCGTCGCATTGAAGACGATCTTTCCGACTGGGATTTCCGGAACCTTCTTTGCGACCCGTTCCCGAATCATGTCCATCAGGAACCGGCGGATGCCTGTCGCATCGCAGGAAAGGAATATCACACTGTCCTTGCTATTGTCAATCACAAGGGCCGTCACGAAAAGCGGATCAAGGATTCCTTCGGAAATCCGCAGGTAAAACTGCCCGCGGATTCCGACGGGTTCCGTGGTCGAGACATCTCTGGAAGCCCACCCGACTTTCAACGGATCGGCCTGTAATGAACTTACTGCCATCACTATGCCAATCCACAGAAAAAGCTTCTTCATCCTTTCAGTTCTTTCAGTATCTTCACGGTTTCCTCGACGAGTTCCTGTCCGCCCTTGCTGGAAACAACGTTGCAATACCGGCTGGCGGAGTAGCCGCGCCCGTATTCACCGCGTTCGGTGGCAAGATAACTGCCGCCGTCGTTCCCCGGAACCCCGGTCAGCTGAACGATGAACGTCTGCTCGAAAGGACTCCGCGCCTGAATCCGGTGCATGAAGTCCATATACAGTTCGAAACGGTTCGTGGCAAAGGCGATGTCGCCGATGCGGACCACGTGCATTTCCATGGGAAGCTTCGGATCGGCATCCAGCTTTTCATACCGGTCGATGATCCGCTGACAGCGGTTGCGGCTGGCCACAAGGATGGAGTCTTTGCTCAACTTTTCCTCAGGAGTGCCTGTTTCGGCAAACTCCTTTTTATTCAGCTCGGAGAGCATTTCCTTGTCATCCTCGTATTCCTCTCTGGTAATGAGACGCTTGGAAAGATTGACCGTCTCGACCTTGTGCATCACGGGAAGATCGGTGCGGATATCCTTCTTCGCCCATGGGAGGACCTCATCGAAGGCGGCGGCAATGCGTTCGGCAATGTCGCGACGGCGGAAATCCTCGCCGGATTTCGGGTTGTCGCCGTATTTGAGATGGTAACGCCGCGCCTCGGCCGCCTTGTAGTGAAGCTGACGGGGTGCAAGATCACCGCCCGCGGCACACTGGCAGAGGATCGGAATGTTTCCGTATTTTTTGCGGATCAGTTCGCGGGTGTCATGCCAGAAACTCGCGCTGAGCTGGTTGATCCCCTCGTCGTTCTGGCTCGGACACGGAACATTGATCAGGGCGCCGGTGAGTTTTCCCGCCTTGTCGAAGGTATAAAGCAGATTGACGAAGCTGTCGGTTCCCGCCTCATATCCGGCAAACATCGGATCGTTCGTATTGCCGTACATCGCGGAATGTCCGCTGAGTGCGGAAGTGGAATTCTTCACGGCGCCCGGCCGTTTGGAAAGGTCGTCGAAATAGGTGACACGGCGGCTGAATCCGACCGTCGCAAAGCCGTATCCCCAGGCAATACCGCCGGGAGCGCGTTTCCCGTAGGCCTCGGCAACCGCCTCCGCCGCCTGCGTCGAAAGGAACTCGCGGTATTCATCGCCGGAAGCGATCTCGATTTCCGTCGGAACCTCGCTGATCATCGCGGTGGAAATTCCGCCGGGGGTGGCAACCCAGCCGGTATCGGAATAATGGCTCGGCCCGGCATGGGTGTGCGTGGCGCTCATGAAGATTTTCTCGACCGGGAACCCTGGAAGGAGTTTCGCTGTTTTCGCCCGGATTTCGTCCATCAGCCCGGAACGGATTACGACAAGGTCGGCAGACATCATGCAGACCAGATCATTCCCGTCGTCGATGAGGAGGGCGGTCACTGTGACCGGATCGAGAATCCCCTTGGAGATGCGCATGTGGAACTGTCCCGGAATATTGACCGGCTTGTCCGTGGAAACGTCCCGTGTCGCCCAGCCGATTTTCAATTCGCTCATGATACAGTCTCCCTGTTATTTCTTCGCCTTGACAATAGCTTCGATGCGTTCCGCGTCGATTTTATCAAGATTCGTGAAAACCTTCCGGATGCCTTCGGCCGCTTTTTCGGCAATGTCGAGCCCGTTCGGAGCCCGGAGCGTCTGGACCACGGAAATGTGCTTGTGGCTGTATTCCAGAGCGCAGGGGAAGCGGGACGGCGTATAGTCCACGCCTTCGTCTGCACCGGGAATACTCCACGGATACCCGTGCCCGTAAGCGTTCTTCGCCTGGAAAACCGTCATCTCCGGCAGGATGAAACGCTGCCAGACCATGGCGCGGATCCCCTCGGCGGCGACGGCGGTCGCGACCGCATCGCGGAACCGGATTTTTTCCTGTTCGCTTCCGGTAAAGCCGATCGCCTTGAAATCGATCCGAAGATTGAAGTTGTACCAGTTGTGGACGCAGCCTTCAGGCACGTACGGAAGGAGGAGTCCCTTGATTCCCTTCAGGTTCTTCGCCAGATAATTTCCGTTCTCGCAGCAGGTCTTGAAGTAATAGTCATACTTGGAGAGCTGGGCGCGGGCAAACGCGGCGGTGATTTCGTTGTTGCGGTACATCCAGCCGAGAGCATAGGCGTGATAATCGCGCCGCTGTTCCGGACGCGAGGTCTCGCCGAAACTCCAGAGCTTGGCCGCATTCTCGAAAATCTTCTGATCATCGGTAACGAAAATGCCGCCCTCGCCCGAGCAGAGGCATTTGTTCTGGTTGAGGGAGAAAGCCGCGCAATGTCCGAGCGTTCCCGCCTTTTTGCCTTTGTAGAGGGCGCCGTGCGCCTGACAGGCGTCTTCGATCACCGCCAGATTGTGCTTCTTCGCGATGGCGTTGATCTTATCCATGTCGTCGCAGAGGCCGTGAAGCTGGACAACGATGATCGCCTTGGTGCGGGGCGTGATGGCCGCCTCGATCTTGTCCGGGTCCATCAGGAAGGTATCAGGATTGATGTCCACGAAAATCGGGATCGCGTCATGGTGCAGGATGCACGTGGCGCTGGAGCTCCATGTGTAGGCGGTCACGAGGACATGGTCGCCCGCGCCGATGCCGCATCCGACCAGGCACATGTGGAGTGCTGCCGTGCCGCTGTTGGTGAAGAGAGCATATTTATTGCCGTTCCATTCGGCGAATTCCTTTTCGAAAGCCAGATTCTGGGGACCGCGCGCATGATTGGTCTGGTGAAGGGCCTCCATCACCAGTTTCTCGTCGACGGCATCGATCGGCGGCCAATTTTTCACTTCTTCCGCGCGAAGCGCCGGAGCGCCTCCGTAAATTGCCAGTTCCTTACCCATTTTGTCCACTCCTGTCTGGATTGATTCGCTTGTAGAGACCGGAACGAAGATTGCATTGACTTCCGTTCCTGCCACATTCATTATACGATCTTGAAACGACAGTTACAACGGCGAAAGATAGCAATATATTGTCATTACGGAAACAATATTGCGATTAACGGAATTTTCCCGGGGGACACCCCACTTTTTTGCGGAAGAGCTTCGCAAAATAGTTCGGGTTTTCGAAGCCGGTCATGGAGGCCACTTCCGAGACCAGAAAATGGCCGTCCCGGAGAAGTTTTTTAGCCTCGTTGACGCGAACCTCGGCAATGTAGTCGAAAAGATTGAAACAGCATTCCTGCTTGAAGAGGCGTGAAAGATAGTATGGGGAAACCTTCAGATAGGCGGCAATGCCGTCGAGAGTGAGACGGCTGCCATAGTTGCGCTTCACATAGTCCTGGGCAGCAATAACGAGCTCATGCCGCGAGCTGATCTCGGCTGGCGGCGTCCGGAGACAGTGAATGCCTTTGTGGATCAGAAGAAGAACGGTCATCAGACGGGTATTCTCAAGGGTGCGTTCGAGTTCTCCGCCGCCGAGGTCGTTGCGCATGTGTTCGAAAGTCCAGCGGAGTTCGGAGCGGAGGTTCGTGTCGATCCGGTTGATCCGGGAGTTGTCGAGGGAACTCAAAAGTTCCTCCTGATCCGGCCAGCGGAAATGGATCACCAGAATCTTGAGGTCTTTCCTGAATTCGAAAACATCCTCGTGAGGAGTGCCGTCCGGAACAAGGAACGTATCTCCCTTCGCACCGGGGAAACGGCGGCCGTCTTCGTATGTGAGTTCGAAACGCCCATCCAGAACGTGGAGAAGTTCATGAGCAGGGGTCTTGTGGAAGCTGGACGCCCAGCGGGACTCGAAGACGACCACGTGGATGGAAGTGATTTCAGGCAGCGTCAAAGGGGTCATGCTCATTGCCTCCTGTTTCGAATGTTTTCAGGGATTCCGGATCCGGAGATGTTTGAGCGACGGCAGTATTTCCTTTATGCTTCCGGGATTTCCCTTGACATTCAAACGTTCCAGCGGCACGGACTCAAGCACGCCGAAAGAGGAAATATCGTTGTTGGAACAGTCCAGAAAACGGAGCGGCATTCCCTTCAGCACACCGAGTTCGGAAAGTTTGTTTTGGGAACAGTTGAGAGACTGCAGCGGCATTCCCTTGAGCCCTTCCAGACTCTCCAGTTCGTTCCCTGAACAGTCCAGAGAACGGAGATGCATTCCGGAGAGTCCCCAGAGAGAAGTCAGTCCATAGTTGGAAAGATCCAGCGTTTCGACTTCGCGGGAACAGCGGATCAGCCCGAACAGCGCGTTTGCCGTCTCAAGCGGCAGAGGTGAATGCGGAAGAGCAAGAATCGCACCGACGACACGGGTGTCCGGGTTCGTTTCGAAAATCCGCCGCATCAGGGCCACGGCAAGCGCGTAATCCTTTTTTTCCCAGGCGGCGCAGGCATCCGCCTCCAACAGAAGCGCCAGGTTGAATTTAGGATATCCGCGGGCGATTCTTTTCTTGATTTCCAGACAGAATTCATCCCGTTTCGGGCCCGGAGCCAACTTCGAAACCGCCGTGAGATAGGCCTTCGTCAAGGCATCGGAAGCCAGGGGGCCCCCCGGGTGGTTCTCCTCCACCATCAGATAACGGTTCACCGCCCTTTCATACAGTCTTTCGGCCTGAAGAGTTTCTCCGGAAAGCAGAGGCGTTGTTCTTTCCGGGGTAGCGAGACGGTAGACGATGATCCGGCGGAACCGGACGCCCGGTCCGATGGAACGCACTCCGATGGAAACGGGTCCGTTTCCTTTCAGGGAAAATTCATCCTGCGCCTTGATGACAACCCGGTTGTTGACGCGGAGAACCAGTTCCCCGCCCTCGTGTTCCGCCTCGACGACAAATACTGGCTTGTCCGTGGAACCCCTTTCGGACACGGCAAGCAGCTCCGGAGCATAAAAATGAGGCGATCTGAAAATCATCTCCGGATATCTCGATTGTCCTTCAACCCAGAACGAGCAGGAGGCGAAATCGCGGAAGGAAAAAGCTTTTTCCCCTTTCGGAGCAGCCATGCATATCTCGACGCCGCGGGAATCTTTCGTCATGGAAACAATCAGGCGGACTTTCACATTTTCCGGGAAAGACTCCTTGAACCACATCCACTGAAGCGGCTCCGTGCTGATCCCGCGTCCCGGGAGGACTTTCCATCCGGAAGGCTGTTCCTTGAAGTCCACTCCCCTGAAGACCACTTCCTCCAGACACATCTTCGTGTTTTCCGGAGAGCTGAATTCAAGGTCGCTGACAGGAATCCAGCTGCTTCGCGTCCGGTAGGCCTCCTGCAGGAACGCCGCCCCCAGAAGGATCGACAGGATCAGGATGACTCCGCCTGAAATCAGGGAGCGTTTATGGCGTTTCGCAAAGAGAATCGACCTCTTGATCGGTCCGGCCTTTTCGGCTTTTGTGGCAAAACCGTCTATGAAGGAAATCACTTCATCGCGAAGTTCCCGGATTGAATAATAACGGTTCTTCGGATCCAGACTCATCGCCTTGAGAATCACGGCCTCGATCCCGTAGGGAATTTCTCTTCCGTTGACACGCCGGCTGGGACGCTCGATGTTCCCGCTGAGGGTATCCCGGAGCATCTGCCGGATGTCCCCCTGCTTGACAGGATCGTGAAATGTCACCATTGCATAGAGGATGGCTCCGAGCGCATAGATGTCGGTATAGAAGGAACAGAACCTGTTCTTTCCGTCGATCTGCTCCGGAGCCATGTAACCGGGGGTGCCTTTCACTTCTTCGTCCGGGGCAGGCCTTTTGATCCTCTGGGTGGCCTGCATCGAAGGGGGCTTCGTCAGCGGCTGCGGACGGATCTTCCGGGCGAGTCCCCAGTCCAGAATCAGCACTTCTCCGAATTCTCCGATCTGAATGTTTTCCGGTTTCAGGTCGAGATGGATCACGCCCTTGGAATGAGCGAACGCCATTCCGTTGCATATCCTCTGATAAATCCGCATCAGCGTTTCGAAGGTATAGGTTTTCAGCGCATCGGGATCCCCCGCTCCCAGCCGTTTCAGGATGGATGCAAGCGTTTCCCCGCTGAGAAGTTTCATCGTGAAGAAGGGGGAACCGGCGGAATCCACCCCGATGTCGTGGACAGGAACGATGTTCGGATGTTCCAGGCTTGCCGTAATGCGCGCTTCCTTCAGGAACTGTTCCAGTTCATGCTTGGAGCGGGTGGAAACATCCGGAAGAAGAGCCATCGCGACGTCGCGCATGGTATCGTTGTCGTACACCTGAAGGACCATCTTCATCCCGCCGCGTCCGATGGTCTTGCGATAATTGTATTTGTTGCCTTCCCGCGGTTTCATCACGGCGGGCAAGTCCGAAGTAATTTCAGGCCCCAGTTTCACTGTCGGTACGGAAGCAAGACGGACCGTCTTCTTTTTCTGTGCGGACGGTTCGGGCCGATCCCCCGGCTGAAATTTTTTGTTCTGATAATCCATGCTGCCCCGTTCAGGCGAAGGACATGCGCCGGACGTGTTCGAAAAGAATCACCGTCGCAGCCTGCGCCACATTCAAAGATTCCGCATCCCCCGGCATGGGAATATTCAAGTCCAGCGCACCGGGTATTCCCCCGACCCCGGCGCCTTCGTTCCCCAGAACGATCGCACTGTTTTCAAAAAGCGCTTTTTCCGTAAACACATTTCGTCCCGCTGCCGGAGAAGTCCTGTAAACCCGTTCGACCCCCTTGCCGCGCAGAAGCGTTAGAAGCTCGTCCAGCGATCCGTGTTCCCGGACCTCCACCGCAAACTGGGCGCCGGACGCGGAACGGACCGCCTTGTCCGAATACGGATCCACGGACCCCGCGGTCATCCATATCTGACGCAGGCCGACTGCCCGGGCCGTCCGGACAATCGTTCCGAAATTGCCAGGATCTCCTATGCGGTCCAGAACAAACGCGAACGAATCCGCCGCCGGAATGTCCGGCGCAATTTTTTCAGGGCGCCTCACGAGAAGCAGTATTCCCTGGGAATGAACCGTACTGGAGAGACGTTCGAAGTCGGCGGAAGACAAAACCACAGGTTCCCGGACCAGACTGTCCGGCAATGGCACCCCTTCCCGCAGGATCACTTCCTCTACCAGTTCCGGGTGAAGAGACAGGATTTCGCGCGAGGCGCGGGGACCGTCGCACAAACAATAAGGACTTCCTTTGCGTCCGTGTCGCGAGGCAAGCGAACGAATCAGAGACTCACGGCTTCTGCTGAGACTCGGCAAAGAAAATCACCTCACTTTGCGGCGGGCGCGGCTTTCGCCGGAGTCTGTGCCGGAACCGCCGGTTTCGAGACGGGCGGAAGCCGGTTCAGCGCCGCGCGTGACAGGGAGGCCCACTGTTTCGCCTGCTGAGAGGCCGTTCTCGCCGGATCGAATCTGGAGAAATATTTACCGGCGGACGTCAAATCTTTCTTGGCATACGACAGACGGCCGGCGGCATAAGCCGCTTCCGCGCGGAAATCCACAGGCGCCGCGACCGCGTCTGCCACGCCGGTGAACGCCGCAAGCGCCGCATCGGGCTTCCCGGCCAGCTCATTCACATATCCGATGTCCAGCTGAGCACGATACGCGATGTAGGGTTCCCTCATTGACTGAACGACTTTTTCAAGATTCCGGATCGCGGAGGCATAATCCTTTTTGGCAATATAAAGCTGGGCGAGACGCATCAGAGCCATGTCGCGCCCGCTCTCGGACGAAACTCCGTTCAAAGTCTTTTCCAGTTCTTCGATGGTAGCGGCCTTCGCCAGCATTTCGGCATTCTTCTGTTTCGATTTCTCCATAAAATGCATCACGGAGAAAACAACCGCAATCGCGATCACCACGACAACGCAGCCTGCGAGAATATATTTGCCCTTCTCGATCACCCAGGTTTCAAAGCGGTCCATATCCTCGCTGATTTCTTCCACGAGGCTTTCTCCGCCATGACCGGCAGCGGCTTTCCCTTTGACAGGTGCAACTACCTGGGGTGCCTTGACTTCCGCGTTATTCTTCTCTCCCATGATTTTATCCCTTGAATTTGGTGCATGTTCAAAATAATTTTCATAATATACCGCACTCTCTTCTGAAATCAATCCGAAATCCGTCTCTCTGCCTGTTTTTTCCCGCAAATCACGGAAGCAGACCTTTTTTCCGGCGCGTTCTATGGATGCCAACAAAAAGCTCCTTGTCTGGGAAAAAATATCCGATTTTTCAAACCGGGGGACTTGACAATTCAAAAAAAACACGTTATAATTATGCTGTATTCCATTTTTGAAATAGTTTTTTCTTTAAGAAGGGTTTCTCTGAAAATGGCAAATGGCGTCGGAAAAAAAACAGAAAAGGCCCAACAGCTGATTGTCCGTTATATATGGGACAAAAAGCTGAAGGCGGGAGAACGTCTGCCCTCCTGCAGTGCGCTGGCGAAGGAGCTGGACCTGAGCGATACCACCGTATTCCGTGCCATCCGCCAGCTTCAGAAGGAGAAAATCCTGAACTCTCACGACAAGGTCGGTGTATTTGTTTCCGATCCCCGAACCCCCGGTCTCGCCGGATACACGATCGGAATTCTCGCCGGCGGAATCCTGACCGGAATCCAGTCAAACGCGCTCTCCTGCAACCTTCAGAACCGTCTCGCGCACCACGGATGCCGGAGTTTCCTGTTCCACGGTGAAATCGGTCCGGATTCCGCACAGGAGGACGCCCTCGCCCGGCATCTGGGAGTCGCCCAGTGCATCCGGCGCGGCGACCTTCAGGCGCTTCTGCTGGAAGTGGCCGTCTCCGAAGACAACTGGAAGTTCCTCGAAAAACATGGAATCCCCGCGTGCTATATCGGAGGATTCACCTATCTGGCTGCCCCGCTGTCCGTGACTCTCGACCTCAAAACGATCGTGACGATAGGGGTTCGCCGGCTGATCGCTCTCGGCAAAAAGCGTCCCGCCCTCCTCCTGCCGAAACTGGATACAGCCTCCCTCGCAAAGGAAGCCTTTGCAAGGGAAACGGCGGAATTGCCCGGTTTCTCCGCGGATACTTTCTGCTGGGAAAACGCGCACTATTACACAGGCGCCGAAACGGTACAGAGAAGCCTTATGCTTCCGGATTCCGAACGTCCCGACGGCTTTCTCTTTCTGGACGACGTCTTCGCACAGAGTTTTTATGCCGGACTGATCCGCCGGAACGGAATCGGATATCTCCCGCACCCGGTTGTGCTCCGGGCTTCGGAAGTCCTGCCGTTCTCCCTCCCTCTCGATGTGGACTACATTGAATACGACATTACGGAAATGGCGGACGAGGGAGTCCGCCTGATCCTCGAAGCCCTCCGTTCCGGAAAACGGCGCGAAGCACGGCTGATCCAGCCGAAAACGATTTTCTCAGACTATGAAAACCATACCACTCCAAAGGAGGCTGTTCCATGAAAAGGACCCGTTTCACACTTATCGAACTGCTGGTTGTGATAGCGATCATCGCGATTCTGGCAGGACTGCTGCTGCCGGCACTGAACCAGGCCAAGGAAAAGGCACGAGGCATCCAGTGCATCAACAACCTCAAACAGTTGATCCTGTGCGTCAACAACTATGCGCTGGACAACAAGGATTATTTCGGGCTCTACACCTACAACTATCTGACGTATGGCGACAACACCTATTGGGCGATGCGTCTGGCCGGCACCAATTCCCCCGGAGGCGGCGCGAACAAGTTCGGCAACATCGGGCCCGTCTACATTCCCTATCCCCAGCGGAACATCCTCTATTGTCCGACCTTCATGAACATGAAAGACGGTTACTGGCACACGGTCTCCTACGCCACCATGGTCTATAAGAAAAAAGACAATTCCGTCGCTCTTCCGACCGGCATCACGGCCGACCGCGGGATGCTCATGCCCACCGGATACGACCCCTCCCGCGCCGGATTCCTCCGCTTCGGCCGGACCGATCCGAAATTTCCTCTCTTCTTCGATTCCACCTATTACCAGACGGGATACTCGGGAACCAATCAGTTCACGCCTTCCTTCCGGGGGCTCATGGATCCGAAAACCGCCACGGACGCCGGTGTCCATCTGGCACACGGGACCACCGCCAACATGGCGTTCTTCGACGGTTCGGCCAGCTCGCTCAACCGCGCCGCCCTCGCCGCCATGGGCTTCTCCAGCGGCTACACAAAAACTTTCCAGCTTGTCAACTTCTAAAAGAAAGATACTCCTCTCATGAAATGCAAAATTCTTCTCCCTCTTCTGTGCGCATTGGCGCTGCCGCTTTCCGCAGTACCGGTCAAGCTCAACGGAACCTTCGGCGCCCCCTCCCCCGGAGCGTCCCCGGACAACTGGGGAAAGACCTATCACATCAATGGCACACTCACACCTTTGAAAAATGCGATCAAGGCCAGTGCGGAAAACGACAGCTTTTATGAGGAATCGACTAAGTTCGAAGTCGTTCCCGGCGCCCTTCTCAAACTCGAATTGAAAGCCGAAGGCGCCGGCGATGTCGGGTTCCTGATCCAGATTTTCAACGCCGCGGGCGAACAGATATTTCAGACAACCACCGCGACAAAAATCAAGCCGGAAGGCACCTTTTCCAGAGCGGATATTTCCGTCAAACCGGATTACAGCGGGAAGATTCCCGCTTCCGCACGGGTCGGCATTTTTTTCCGCAAGGGAACCGAAGCGACCATCAGGGACTTCAAGGCTGACTACACGGCCTCTCCCCTGGACATGAAACGGCCGGAGAACCGCACAGACTGGGCCGCAGGGACGTATAAGACGCTCACCGCGCTGGCCGCGAAAAAACAGAACATTCCCGTCATGTTTCTGGGCGACTCCATCACCCAGCTGTGGGAATTCGCCCCCACGAACCGTCATCCCGGCGGACTGGAAATATGGAATGAATATTTCAAGCCGATGGGCGCGCTCAACTTCGGCGTCAGCGGCGATACCGTCCAGAATGTCCTCTACCGCATCACGGAGGGCAAACAGCTGGCCTGCCGTCCGCGCGTGATCGTCCTGATGATCGGAACCAACAATCTCCATCAGGCTCCGGTCGCCACGCCGGAACAGATTATTCAAGGGGTGGACAACCTGCTCCGGGTCATCCGCAGGGAACTGCCGGATACCCGCGTCCTTCTCCTCGGCGTTCTCCCGCGCAAGGGCAATTTTCCGATCGAGGCGCTAAACGCCGGAATGAAGAAAGCCGCCGACTCTTTCAAGTCCACGGGAAAAGTCACTTTCATGGATGTGTCGTCCGCTCTGCTTCGCGGCAAAAAGGAAGTGGATCCGGCTGTCTTCCGGGACGGCCTGCACCTGTCTCCGCTCGGCTATAAACTCGTTGCCGAGACGATCGCGCCGGAAGTCCGGCGGCAGCTGGCCCTCAGTGAAGAAGAAAATCCCTCCCTGACGGAAAAAAAAAGCCCCTATTCCATAGTTCTGCCCCCTGACGCGTCCCCGGCGGAACGCAATGCCGCACGGGAACTTCAGATATTTTTCTCCCGTGCGACCGGGGAAACGCCTGAGATCGCAAGCACGGTTTCCGCTTCCTCTCCGGCGTTTCTGCTGGGACACTCCGAAGAAATCCGGAAACGCCTCCCGAACATCGATTTTTTCAGACTGAAGCCCGATGAGATTCTTCTGGAACGTCAGGGGAACCGCCTGATCCTGACCGGAGGGCGTCCGCGGGGAACCCTGAACGCTGTTTATGAGTTTGCCGAAAAATATCTGGACGTAAAGTTCTACAGCTCCACGGAAACCGAGGTGCCGCGTCTTCAAAACTTTTCCCTGCCGGATGTTCATTTCCGCTACGCTCCTCCGGTGGAATACCGCAGCGCCATGTATCATGACCTCATGTGGACGTTTCCCCGCTTCGGGGTCCGGCTCCGCAACAACGGCGACTTCCTTCACGGTATGAAAGACTGGGGCTGCGACGCGGGATACATCGTCCCCTGCCACTCTTTCGACCGCCTGATCCCTGCCGACAAATATTTCAAGACTCATCCCGAGTTTTTCAGTCTCGTCGACGGCCAGCGTTCCGCCGGACAGTTCAAGGGACAGCTCTGCCTCACGAATCCCGAACTGAAAAAGGAACTGGTGAAAAATCTGCTGGAAATCATCCGGGCGAATCCGGGCAAAGGCAACCGGGTCTCCGTCAGCCAGAACGACAATACGCATCATTGCAGCTGTGACGACTGTCAGAAATCCGATCAGAAATACGGCGGTCCGTCCGGCACGCTCCTGAACTTCGTCAACGGTGTCGCCGCGGAAGTCGAAAAGGAATTCCCCAACGTCCGCGTGGAGACCTTCGCCTACCAATATACCTCCACTCCCCCGAAGGACATCCGTCCGCGCGACAATGTGTCCATTCTTCTTTGCTCCATTTCCAGCAATTGCGCGCAGAAGCTGGATTCCGATGCCAACGCCTCGTTCCGGGATGAACTCAACGGCTGGAAAGACCTCGCGGGACAGCTTTCCGTCTGGAGCTATGTGGCGAACTTTTCCAACTACCTGACGCCGTTTCCGAATCTCCGCAACTTCGCGTCCGATGTCCGGTTCTTCGCCCGGAGCGGCGCCAAAAGCATTCTGGCGCAGGGCGACTGGAATTCCGGGGGCGTCGCCGGGGATTATGTCGCTCTCCGCGCATGGCTTTTCAGCAAACTGATGTGGAACCCGGATCAGGACACCGACGCACTGATCCACGAATTCACCGACGGCTATTACGGCCCGGCCGCGCCGACGATCCGGGAATACTGGATACTGCTGGACAACGAGGCCGCCGACAATCAGGCGTATCTGGGATGCTTCACCAACCTGACGTCGAAATGGCTCAGCCTTGAAACCCTCCTGAAAGCCTACGGCCTCATGCGCCGCGCGGAGAAGAGTGTGGAAAAATCCCCGTGGCAGTTGCGGGAACGGGTCCTACTGGCCTCCCAGCCCGTCAAATACGCCATGCTCGAACGGTCTTCCATCCTCAAAGAAAAATTCCCGGAAAAATGTCCTGACTTCGACGCTCTTTTCCTGGAGGTCCGGAATGTGGCGCTCCGGAACCGCACGAACAAATTTCAGGAAAACGCTTCCGCCGACCGTCTTTTCCAGTGGCTGGAAACGGAGATCCACCGTCCGAAGCTCCCGGAAGCAAGACCTATCGAAACAGTGAAAAATCTTCCGAAAGGTTCCTTCACCGAATTGCAGTCCGCATTCTTTTACGTGGAACCGTGGAGCAAACACCTCAAGCGGGTAAGCGATCCGGCCGCCTCGGACGGCGAGGCGCTCCGCACGGACGGCACCGTCTATACATGGAATATGCAATTCCCGCCGAATCTGGATTATTTCCCGATGCGACCGGGGAAATACCGGCTGATCGTCTCCGCCCGGTGTGAAGGGGAAGGCGCGGACGGTCTTGCGCTGGAGGCGGGAAGCTATGATGTCCGCCGGAAGATCATTACCGCGAAAAACATTCCGCTGAAGGATGCGATAAGTTCCACCTACAAGGAGTTCGACATCGGTGTCCATGAATTGAATCCGAACTGCTATCTTTTCATCGCCCCGAAACGGAATCCGGGAATGAAGTGGCTTTACTTCGACCGGTTGACCGTCATTCCGGTATCCGGCGAATGAATTTCTTTCCCGGAAGAATCGGAATTTTTCGGGAACGAATTTGTATTTTGGGAAACGTCATGGTATAATGTAAGGCGGATGTCGGGAGGGCTTGATTCGGGTCCTCCGCCGGCGGGCTCAAAACGTTTCAAAAGGGAGGAAGAAGCCATGAAGGTTTTTGTCGTCTATTACCATCCCGAGGAAAAAAGTTTCAACCATGCCATGTTCCAGCGTGCGTGCGAAACCCTGAAACGGGAGTCCGCCGAACTCAAAACTTCGGACCTCAAGGCGATGAAGTTCGATCCCATGCCGGGCAGAAGCGCCTACAAGACTGTCAAGGACCCGGACTGCTTCAAACAGCAGATCGAGGAACTGTATGCGACCGAACAGAACTCCTTCGCCGATTTCATTGAGGAGGAAATCCGGAAGATGGAATGGTGCGACCTGATGATCTGGCAGTTCCCGCTCTGGTGGTTCGGCCTGCCCTCCGTCCTCAAGGGCTGGACGGAACGCGTTTACGCGCTCGGACGCGTCTACAACGGGGCGCATCTTTATGAAAACGGACTGTTCAAGGGCAAACGCGCGATGCTCTCCTTCACAACCGGCGCCCCCGCCGACGCCTACAAGGAAGGCGGTCTGAACGGCGACATTCACAAGATTATTCTGCCGATCCGCCGCGGACTCGAATTTCTTGGCTACTCCGTGCTGCAACCGAACATCGTTTTCGCTCCGGCTCACATTACGGAAGAAGCCCGGAAAAAAGCACTGGATGATTATTCGGAAAGAATCGCGGAACTGTTGAAAACCGTTCCGGCGGTCAGCGAACGGAATCTTCCCTGCAGGGAGCAGAAGTAATTTCAGAAGTCCGGGAACACGGGAAAAGAGAAACCCGTTCACGAAGTCGAGAAGGTATGTTCCGGCTTCCCGTAGACGACATTTCTTATCGCCTTCAGGTAACTTCCTTCCGGGTCGTCTTTGCATGGGACAAGCCATCCGCCTTCTCCAATCTCATTCCATGCGTAGATCGCCGCCAGACGGTCTTTGGTGATTTGTTCGGGATGGGTATCCATCCAGTTCACCAGCATTCGCAAATAATCTTCAAACTCTTCAGGCGTAGCCTTTTGGAAATGAGAAGAATATATGTCTTTCTCCTTATGATGTTCTTCCTCATCGGGTTTTTCCCAGGGACGTTTGTCCCATCCCTGCGTGATCAACGGGATATACGGCAGGTTCAGAGGACTGTAATAACTGTACCAGTTGGAAATGTTCCAGTCGGCAAGGGCGCTGAAAGGGAAATCGATTTTATTGCTCATGCCGGGACGCACAATCGCGTATTCGGATCGTGCCTGAAAACTGTCATCGACCGTTTTTTCATGAGCGCCGCAGCCAACGACATACACTCCGGGGAGTCCTGCTTCCTTTGCGGCTTTCTGAAGATAAAGCAGACCTTCCCGCTCCCCGTTTTCAGGCCAGAAAAGGGAAATTACGGGTTTCCCGTCCACTTTCAGATACCGGGGATGGCTGAAGTAATTCGCAATCCAGAAATCGGCGGCCTGCTTCCATGCTTCCGTCCCGATGATTTCGAACCCCTGATGATTGGCGACAAGAAGGCAATATTCCATTCGTGAATTGTTCTTTGCGCCCATAAACCGGTACATCGGCGCATGCTTTGAATCTTGTTCAATGGCCGGGATATTGACAGGCCCCTTATTGTCATGCCAGTACCAGCAGAATGAAAAATAGGCGATCCCGCTGTCGGCGGCAAGGTCGATTTGCCGCTCCATCAGTTCCATGGTGTCGTCACGCCACCCCCAGACGGGAGTCCGCCCGGCAAACTCGGTCGCCAGCCTTTGGGTGAAATGAGTCGGCATATTCCGGGCCCAAGCGTGTTCCGGCGTCCCGTCGTCATAAGGACACTTGCCGGACCATCCGGCAAAATAGTAAGCGCCCAGTTTTATCCTGGGACTGCAGGCGGACTTCAACGCTTCCATGCTCATCATCCCGCCTCCTGTCGAGTAATTTTCCGTGTCCTAGATCACGCACAGCGGGTCGGGCATTGCCTCTACCCGCGGCAGGAGCATGAATTTTCCGGTCTTCGGATCGTAACGGAAAAACGTGACGTTGTTCGTGCCTTCATTGCAGGAGGCAAGCGCCTTGCCGCACGGCAGGAAGTTGATGTCGCGCGGGCCGACGCCGTTGACGGGAACAAAGGAATGAAGTTTCAGCGAACCGTCCGGGGCGACTTCATAACAGGCAAACGAGTCATGCCCCCGGTTGCTCACGCAGAGATGTCTGCCGTTCGGAGAAAGCCGGATCGCCGCCACCGAGCTGGTTCCGGTAAAATCCTCCGGCAGAGTGGAAAGCGTGGAAATATGCTTCAGACATCCCTCCGTGTAATGCAGCGTGGAAACGGTATTGTCCACTTCGTTGGCAAGCCATGCCATCCGGCCGTCCCGGGAAAACAGAATGTGACGGGGACCCGCGCCGGGATTCGCGGAACGATAACGGAAGGATGGTGCCGCGGCAATGCCTTCTCCGGGCGTGAACGGGTACAGCAGGACCTCGTCGATGCCGAGGTCCACGATGCACAGATACTTGCCGTCCGGAGTGAAGACCGTGCAGTGCGCGTGGGCATGCTCCTGGCGTTTTTTGTTCGGACCGAGTGTTCCCGGATAGGAGAGAAGGCGTTCCTGTTTGCCGAAAACACCGTTCTTCTCCAGACGGAATTCATTGAAGTCGCCGGTCAGATAGTTGGCGCAATAGAGGAACTGTCCGAGCGGATCCGTCGTGATGTGACAGCTTGCTTTTCCGTGGGTCTCGACCCGGTTCACCGGAACAAGCGATCCTTCCTTCGAACGACGAAAAGCAATCACCTGGTTGCATTCGCCTTCCCTGAAGACCGCGTACAGAATGGAGCGGTTCGGAGAATAGGCCAGATAAGACACGCCTTTGAGGGGCTCGAAGTAGACCCGTTTCGAGTCGGCGTCAAAACCGTAGATGCCGCCGTCGCCTTCCTGGGAACGCGCCGCCGTATAGAAGGAAATTTTCATGGCCGGGGTGAACCTTTCGTTTATCGGTTGTATTTCGCCATTCCGTCCAGCATTTCTTCCACAGAGGCTTTCAGGCCGGTGAAAACGGAACGGGAAACGATGCTGTGTCCGATGTTCAGCTCATGAAGATGGGGAATTTCGAGAATCAGCTTCAGGTTCACATAATCGATGCCGTGTCCGGCATTGACCCCCATTCCGAGGGAGTGGGCGATTTTCGCGCCTTCGATGAGGCGATCCAACTCGCGGAGCTGGGCTTCGCCGGAAGCATTGGCAAATGCGCCGGTATGGAGTTCAACGAACGGAGAACCGGCCTTTGCCGCGGCCTCAAGCTGTTCCTTCACCGGATCGATGAAAATGCTCACGCAGATTCCGACTTTGGTCAGGCGCGCGACCGCGTCCTTCAGGGAATCGTATGCGCCGATGACGTCGAGGCCGCCCTCCGTGGTCAGTTCACGACGCTTTTCCGGAACCAGGCAGCAGTTGGCGGGTTTGAGGCGCGAAGCAATGGCGATCATCTCTTCCGTCGCGGCCATTTCCATGTTCAGGCGTTCGACCTCTCCGGCCAGCGCCTCCATATCCCGGTCCTGAATGTGCCTGCGGTCTTCGCGCAGATGGGCGGTAATGCCGTCCGCGCCCGCCGCGATGCAGACGCGCGCAGCCTCCAGCGGACTGGGAGATATCCCCATGCGGGCCTGCCGCAAAGTAGCCACATGATCGATGTTGACGCCAAGTTTCAATTTCCGCACCATTCCTGGAATTCTCCTTACATTAAATGACATGGAAAGCTGTTTCCGGATAAAGACCGACAATCAATATAATTCCTCCCGAAAAGATTGCAATATCCGGGAATGAGATTCTCGGGAAAGTTTCCCGGAATAACAAACGGGTTCAGAGGCGGAAATTCAAAGGCTTCTCAGCCATTTCGCGGCACGTGCCACGGCTTCCGGCGGAGGATAGCGAGGACTCTCGTATTCCAGACTGATGAAGCCGGAATATTCCTTCTCCCGGAGGAACTTCCAGATTTCGGCGTTGCGGACCTCCCCTTCCCCGATCAGCTCGGGCCGCATGAAACGCCCATCCAGACATGCACGGGTATTTTCCGAAGCCATCGGATAAGTCCGCGGTTCGGAAAAGAATTTCCAATCCTTTAAATGGACGTGCCGGATGTCTTGAAAACATCGACGGCAGGAGTCCAGTTCATTTTCGCCACCCGATGCGTTGCCGGAATCGAAACAGAGGCGCAGACTCGGGACTTTCCGTTTCGCCTTGTAAAAGTCGTCGGCAAGCACGACGGGACTGTCGGACGTGGTGAAATTCTCCGTCATCAGGACCAGTCCGGCGGACGCGATCAGGCTCTCGGCCCGGCTCATGATGCCGCACCAGTAGTCCAGCGTTTCGAAACGATCCTTCCGGATTCCCGGCAGGAATGGAATCATGATCCCCGGCGCCTCCAGTTCCAGAGCGTAATCCACTCCGGCCCGGATATCCTCCAATGCGCCCTCCGCATCCCCGGTCATCCCCCTGGGGGAGAAAAAAGTATAGCATGCCACGGGAAGCCCCGCGTCATCCGAATACTTTTTCAGTTCCGCGGCGGTCCGTCCGCAGTCCGTCACCCACTCGATACCGTCCAGCCCCAGTTTTCCGCCGAGACGCGCCGCGTCTTCCGGAGTATACCCATGCCATGTCATACTGCCGCTCATCATGGAAAGTTTCATGCCGCAACATCCTGTTTTGTGTTTTCCATATACCATAGGCGAAATGCTTTTTTTTTCAAACTCTTTTGAAAACACAGTTGAAAAAAAGACTTTGCCGGGGCAAATTATCCTCTTTAAAAAACAGCAGGACATTGAAGAACCCGAAAAAAGGATCTCAGACATGGAACAAATGACCGCTCTTTTCGAGAAGCATTTTCATAGAAAACCCGCCGTTATATCCCGTGCCCCGGGACGTCTGGAAATTCTCGGCAACCACACGGACTACAACGAGGGATTCGTCCTCAGCGCGGCCACGGAACAGGCCACTTCCATGGCAATGGCGCCCAGAAGCGGAAGCATCTGCACGCTCGTGGACACCGCACTGCCGGGCAGTTTCACGATCGATCTGGACCAGCTGGACACCCCGGCCAAGGGCGACTGGACCAACTACATCAAAGGAGCGCTGGTCGAACTCAAGCGGCGCGGCCTCAAGTTCGGCGCCTTCGACGCATTGCTTTCCAGCACGGTGCCGCTCTCCGCCGGAATGAGCAGCTCCGCCGCGCTGGAAATGGCCTTCTGCTTCGCCCTCCGGACGATCTACGGAATCACGCTCCCGAACGCGGACTGGGCCCGGGTCGGCCAGGCGGTCGAAAACCGCTACATGGGCTTGAAATCGGGACTTCTGGACCAGTTCAGTTCCATTTTCGGCAGGAAGGATTCCCTGATCCTTTGCGATTTCCGGAAAGTCGAGGTTCTGCAGACAGTCCTCCTGCCTACCGGTTACGCTTTTCTGGTCGCCAACACGCTGGTCAAGCACAATCTGGTGGAATCCGACTACAACCGCCGGCGCGAAAGCTGCGAACGGGCCCGCGACGTCATCGCCGCGGAATGCCCGGAGGTGAAGATGCTCCGCGACGTCGATCACGCTCTGCTGGAACGTTTCCGCGACAAGATGGACACCGTGGACTACCGCCGGGCTCTCCACATCGTCGGCGAAGACGAACGGGTCATGCAAGGCGTCGAATGCCTGAAGAAGGGCGACGTGACCGGATTCGGCCAGCTCCTCTTCCAGAGTCATGAAAGTTCGCGCGTGAACTTCGAAAACTCCTGTCCGGAACTCGACGCACTGTTGGAAATCGCACACACCCTGCCGGAATGTCTCGGTGCGCGCCTCAGCGGCGGCGGCTTCGGCGGCATCACGATCCACCTGATCCGTCTTGCCGACGCGGAGACCTACCGCGGCCGTCTGGAAACCGCCTACAAGGCCATGACGGGAAAAGGGATCAAGACGATTCTCTGTTCCATCGGCGACGGAGCTTCCGCCGCCGCGTTGTAAAGCGCGTCGCAAAGGAAACGTTTTTCGGGCTTTTTTCGGCAGGGAATGAATCCTTTTCTTTTTTCCCATGTCTAAAATTTAAAAGATATGTCTTCATTGTCGTTGGATTTTTTCCATAAAAGGTGTATCTTATTATAATTGTGAAGAATTAAAGTTTCGTAATCCTGTAACTGCCGAGGCATGTTCATGACTAATATCCGATCCTTCAAAGCCCTGTCCTTCTGCGTTCTTTTTTTCCTTTCCGCATCCTTGCTTCCCGCGGCTTCCAAGCCGAAGGCGATGGAGCCGACTCAGGATATGTCCACCATCTCCCGGACCGCCTCCTTCCTTCTGACGAATCATCATTTCAGCCAGAAGAAGATTGACGATGAACTCTCCGAACAGCTCTTCGACGATTTCTTCAAGACGCTCGACCCCACCCGCATGTTCTTCACACAGCAGGACATCACGAAATTCGAAGCCTCCAAAAAACAGCTCGGCGCACAAGTCCGCAAAGGCGATGTCCAGTTCGCCTTCGACGTTTTCAAGTTCTTCCTGAAACGCCTCGACGAATACGAGACGTTCACCGACAACTACATCAAAACCAATCCCTCGCTCAATCAGGATGACGAATTCGAATTCAACCGGGCGAAACTTCCGTGGCCCGCGAATGTCACGGAGCTTCAGGAAGTCTGGAAGAAGAAAATCCGCAACGATCTGATTCTGCTGGAACTTCTGGACCGTTCCCGCAACGAGAACACCGCCGTCAAGGACAAGAAAGTTTCCGCGAAGCCGCCCAAGGAACGCACTCTCCAGCGCATCAAGCAGTTCCTTCATTATTACCGGGAAATGGAAGCCATCGACGTGCTGGAGCTCTACCTTTCCAGCATGACGAAGATTTACGATCCGCATTCTGAATACATGTCCCCGCGTTCCGAAGAAGACTTCAACATCAACATGAAGCTCTCCCTGGTCGGAATCGGCGCGCTTCTCACCAATGAGGACGGATACACCAAGATCGTGAAGATCATCCCCGGCGGTCCCGCCGATCTGGACGGACGCCTCAAAGCGGAAGACCGGATCATCGCCGTCGCGCAGGAAGACACCGAACCGGTCGATACGCTTGACATGCCGGTCAACAAGGTGGTCAACCTCATCCGCGGCAAAGAAAATACAAAAGTATTCCTGACCGTTCTGGAAGCCTCGAAAGGCTCCTCCGCCGTCCCCGTTGTCATCAGCCTGACCCGCAAGAACGTCCGTCTTCAGGAATCGGAAGCCTCCGGAAAAATCCATGAGATTCCCTCCAAAAACGGAAAAAAGCGCATCGCCGTACTGACACTGCCGTCCTTCTACATCGACTTCGCGGCCGCCTATCAGGGGGATGCCAACTACAAGAGTTCCACGCGCGACATCGCCAACCTCATCAAAAAATTCTCCAAGGAAGGCCCCCTGGATGGAGTCGTGCTTGACCTCCGGACCAACGGCGGCGGCAGTCTGCTCGAAGCCGTAACCCTCACCGGTCTTTTCATCAAGGAAGGCCCCGTGGTTCAGGTCCGCGACCAGCGCGGCAAGAAGATCGAAGCAGATCAGGACAACGGCTTTGTCCTTTATGACGGTCCCCTCGCGGTCCTCACAAACCGGTTCAGCGCCTCCGCCGCCGAAATCTTCGCCGGGGCCATCAAGGACTATCAGCGCGGCATCATTCTGGGCGATTCCAAGACCCACGGCAAAGGCACCGTCCAGACCCTGATCGAACTCGACCGCTACACCGCTTTTCTCGGTCCGAAAATCCCGTCCGGTTCCATCAAGCTCACCAACGCGAAGTTCTACCGGATCAACGGCGCTTCCACACAGCTCAAGGGAATCACTCCGGACATCATATTCCCCTCCTTCACCGACATCATGGACATCGGCGAGGACAAGCTGCCCCACGCCATGAGATGGGATACCATTCAGCCCGTGGAATTTCAGGTGGTCGACCCGCGCCTTCCCTCCATCATCCCGATTCTGCGTGAACGCGCCCTCTCCCGTGTGGAAAGCAGCAAGGAGTTCTCCGCCCTCAAACATGACATCGACATCTTCCGGAAGATTCGCGACCGCAAGACCGTCTCCCTCAATCTGGAAAAACGGTGGAAGGAATATCTTGCCGAAAAGAAACTCCAGGATGAACAGGACAAACTCCTTCGTCTGGACCAGGACGAACCCAAGAAAAACATCGCCAAGGACCTGTATCTGACGGAAACCCTCAACATCATGGGCGACTACATCGACATGAACGCGCCGAAAGGCAAAATGACCGCCGGAAAGCAATGAGCCGTTGTTCTTCTTCAGATGAACCGGCGGTCCCTTCCCTGACCGCACCCACGGACCAGTTCAATCCCGCCGCCCTCCTTCCGGACAGGTGGCGGTCCGTTCTTTCCGACGCTCTCTCGACACCGTCTTTCAAAGCCCTTTCCGGCTTCCTCTCAAAAGAATATGCCGGAGAAACGGTTTTTCCTCCGCGCAAAGACTTGTTCAGCGCCTTCCATCTGACGCCTTTCGATTCCGTGAAAGTCGTGGTTCTCGGACAGGATCCTTACCATGACGACGGACAGGCCCACGGACTGGCTTTTTCCGTCCGTCCGGGCGTCCGTTTTCCGCCGTCGCTTCGCAACATCTTCAAGGAACTTTCCGGAGACACCGGAGTCCCCGTCCCGAACCACGGATCGCTGATTCCATGGGCGGAACAGGGCGTTCTTCTGCTGAATACCGTGCTGACTGTCCGGGCGCATGCCGCGGCCTCGCATCAGAATCACGGCTGGGAAGAGTTCACGGATCACGTAATCAAGGTCCTGAACGAACGGGAAAAACCGGTGATTTTCGTCCTGTGGGGAGCGCCCGCGCAGAAAAAACTTTCCCTGATCGACGAGCAAAAACATTGCGTCATCATGTCGCCGCACCCGTCGCCGCTGTCCGCACACCGCGGATTCTTCGGCAGCCGCCCTTTCTCCCGGATCAATGAGCAGTTGAGAAAATCCGGAAGTCAGGAGATCGACTGGCGTCTGCCCTCGGAAGGTTTTCTTTTCTGAAAGAGAACCCGCAAGGCTTCCATCGAAGGGAAATTTAATCCGGGTCCCCCGGGAAGAAGGCGAACGCGGGCAGAATCCGGCTCCTCCCGCCGGAAGTTCTCAGACGATAGAATCCGAGCGGACTGTAGACGCCCGGAACACTGAAAACGGCGGACGGTTCCATTTCCTGCGGAGAGTATACCATAAATCCGTTCTTCCGCCTCTCCGAAGGAGCTTTTCCGTTGAAAATCAGGACATTGATCCCGCCGCTCCGGAAACGGCAGGCTTCCCCGGTCCAGGAGTCCGCGGGCAGAGACGGCAGAAATTCCGGAACCAGTTTCTTCAGGTCGTTCGGGTAGATCTGATATTTCAGACGGAAGCGTTCCGCCGCATAGGCGATCTTCAGACAGTCGAGCGTCTGCGAATAACGGTTTTCGAGGACAGGTGCCAGGGAACCGTTCCGCAGGAAAGCAAAGTAAGGCGGAACATCCCCGGATTCGCATAGCTTCCAGAGACGCAGCAGGGAATCCTTTTTCTTGTAGAAGGGAACCAGGACCTTGACGACCGGTTCCCGGTGAAGCGCCATGCCGTAAAACATGTTCATCCGCAGGAAGTAATAGACATGCGGAAAAAGCAGCCGGTAATCGGAAAAATTCGGATAGCCTTCGCTTCTGCTGTCGAGAATCAGCGTCTCCACGGCGTCCGGCATGGAAAGCGAACTCACTGCCGCGCAATATGCCTGCGCTTCATTGATCCGCCGTCCGGTTTCCATAAGATTCTCATAGGCCTGATTCAGCACTGTCTCCGGAAAACGGCCGGAATTCACCATCTCCGCAAAAATCCGGAAGCGCATGGCCTCCATCGAAACAGCCTGCACATAACCGAATTCCGTGGGCGCATCGGCGGAAAACAGGCTGAGTCGGTCGCTTTGTATAAACAGCCTCAGGAGAGCCGGAGCATCCCCTTTCCGAAAGGCCGTCTCCATGCGGGGAATCTGGACTTCCGAAAGCAGCAGCCGCGCGGTCGCCATTCCCGGATAGCTCATCCGGATGAACGGAACCTCGAAGGATACTTTCATTTTCAGGACCCCGTCCATCGCCAGCATCCGATCCAGCATTCCGGGTGTGCGTTTCCGCAATTCCTCGAAAAAGGCCGGAAGACGCCTGTAGCCGGTTTCGTATGAGGAGTGAAGTTTCGGGTCACTGTCCAGTTCCATCACCAGATCGTCGAGACGGTAGAACTGGTCCGTCATCATGCGGTTGAAGGGTTTGCGCCGGTAAATATCGGCGGCGTCGGAGCGCGTTCCCGGAAGTCCGGCCGCCCGGCGTGCCTCCACCTCTTTTGCATAAAGACGGTCCGCATAGCGTGTCGAGGCAATGCTGAAGTAATAGGATAAGATTCCCGCAAACACCAGCAGCGCAATCACCCATTCGGACGACCGGGTCAGGCGTCCGCCTGTCAGCGAGCGGTAGGCAAGAACCGCCGAAACCGGAAGCACAAGCTGAAGCAGAATCAGCGACAGAAACCAGAGCGCATCCCCGGTCGGAGTCATTCCGCGATCCCCGAATTGTCCCAGCTCCTCCAGAATTTTCAGCGGCAGGGCAAAGAATTCCACCGTGGACAGCACCGCAAAAACGATCGTGTAAAACCGTGCTTCCTTCCCTTTCTTCAGGGAGGGAAACAGCAGCAGGAAGATTCCGAAAGGAAGCACCACCGTCGCAAACGATCCCAGCATGGAATCCACTTTTCTTCCCGGCCGATATTCCTGAAACAGCCGATAATCCATCCGGAACCTCGATACCCAATATGCAAGAATCGCCGCAACTGCCAGAAAAACCAGCGGAATGAAAGCGATTAAATTCCGGATACAGAAAAGTTCCGAGGGGCCGGTCATGGCATAATAGAACGCCGCGTTGAATCCGATAAAGGGAAACAGGAAAGCGGCGGCGGCGGACACGGCGAGCCGGGGAAATAATTTTTCTCCCGGTGCGGATTCCCGTCTGACCTCATCCATGAGCCTGTTCTCCTTCCGATTTCAATACGGTAGCACACATGCCCCGAGATTCAAGACGGAACCATGCGTTTCCACATTCTTTTAATTCAGCAGCACCATGTTCAGATGCCGACGCCAAAATTTCCGCATGCAGAAAAAGAGAACCCGAATCAAGTAATTCTTCTTCCCCCGACGGAGAATGGGCTTCATGCATTTTTTCATTATTTCCATTATTTCACGCATAAAACATTCCATTTCATTCCATACAAAAGGCTTGCTTTCACCTGAAAAATACATAAATTAAGGGTAAAGGATACGGAATATTACACATTCAAAGAAACCGGGACGCCACATAAAGGGAAAATCAGAAAATGAAAAAAAAGAAAATTTTTACTTTGATAGAACTCCTCGTTGTCATTGCGATCATCGCCATCCTTGCCGGGCTTCTGCTGCCCGCCCTTTCCAAAGCGCGCGACATGGCGAAAAGCACCTCCTGTCTCAGCAACCTGAAACAATACGGAGTCGTCATGCAGTTCTACTCCGATGACTACAGCGAGTGGATCATGCCGGGCTATTCCTCGTCCGTCTCGGGATACATGAAGTGGTGGTATCCGGTGGTCGGCGACAAAATCTGCTCCTACATGAATTCCCCGAAACTGCTGCTCTGTCCGGCGGGCGACAAGGAAACCTATACGCCCGCGTATGTCTATTCCACCTCCAAAACCCACCAGACCAACTATGCCTATCATTTTTATCTGGGAGGAGTCACCACGGGCGGCGTTACCTACGGAATGTTCAAACGCCCGCGAATCAAAAAACCGGAATGGATGTTCCCCCTTCTGGACTCCGGCAGAAACGACCTCCTTTTTTACGATCTCCAGCATTACAGCACCAACTACATCAACGGCGGCACCGTCGATGCCACGGACACCAATTATCTGCTGCGATACAACCCTACCGACAGACAGCTCCGTTACCACGGCAAAAACAATGTGAACATGCTTTCTCTCTCGGGCTATGCGATCGGTTCCCGCTGGCAGGCGAACCGTCCCGCGATGTGGGGATATAACATCTGGGCTCCGTGGCAGAAATAATTCTCAGAAACAACTTCCAGAAAAAGGATTTATCATGAAGAAAATTTTGATGTGCATTGTGCTCCTCTCGGCATTTTTTTACGGAAACGCCCAGAATCTGGTCCGGAACGGAGATTTCAAGGAAGGCGGTCAATTCTGGACGAAAACCGGCTGGACGAAAAATGCCGGAACCGTCGAAGTCAAGGATGGAACCGTCTGTGTGACGCAGAGCGATCCCGGACAATATACGATGTTCGAAACGGGAATCGCACTCAAGCCGAAGACCCGGTACACGGTCTCTTTCCAGATCAAATGCGACGACATGAAAACCGACGGAAAACGCCAGAACGGGGCGGGTCTCCTGATTCTCCACAACGGCGCCACCTTTCTGGAATTGAGCCCGAAAGGCAAATGGAGTTTCGCGGACGGCTCCTTCGACTGGAAAAGTTGTTCCGAAACATTCAGCACGGATCAGAGGGAAGGACGCTTCATGCTTTATCTCCGGGTCCGGGGCGGCGTCGGAAAAGCCTTCTTCGCGGATGTCAGAATCGAGGAACAGCCGGAGACCGTCCAGACGGGCGCTTCCGTTGAACTTCAGCCCCTGATCTGGCAGAACCATGTATTTTACCTCGCCGCGGGATTTCCGGGCTGCATCTACGCAGACCTCCGCATGACTCCGCCGAAGGGAACCCTCACCCTGACCTTGGACCTTCCGAAAGGAATCTCTCTCGCCGGTGCTTCCCCGTGGCGCTGGAATCCGGCTCCGGACGGACGTTTCCTCTCCGATAAAATCACCTCCGCCCCCTCCCCCGAAAAGGGGTTCACCCGCTACACGGTCTCCCCTGATCCGCGGTACATCTCAATGCTCCAACAGAATTCTCTGGTCTGGAGAAATTATTATCGTTTTTTTCTTCTCGCGGACGCCCCGTCCGAGGGGGGAACGGCTTCTCTGAAAATCAGCGTCAACGGAAAACAGGTCTCGAAAGACTCCTCCTTCCGCCTCAAGGTTCTGCCTGAACTCAAAATGCCGCGGGAAAAACTGGACTCCTTCAAACTGCATATCTGTTATCTCTTCAGTTTGAACGCACCGACCGCGGCCATCCGGGACGCCTGCATGAACTTCTGGCTCGGACTCGCCGAAAGGCCCTCCGCCTTCAATGTCTTCGGATTTGCCTCTTATCCGGAGGAAATCCGCAATACCGTGAACAGCCGCTTTGACACCGTGCTGTTCATCGGCGCCTCAAGGTCCACTCCGCTCGGTTTCATGGAGTGGGGAAAGAAAAAAGGCATCTCCTTCGGCAAAATCGTTCTCGCCAACGGGAAAAAGGCAGATGCACTCTGCCCTTCCGTTCTGGAAGACGCCTCCAATCCGGTCTGGAACGACTTTCTGCCGGAATTGATCGCGGGCAATCTCCGTTATTTGAGAAAAGATGCTCCGGTTGTATGGGACTTTGAGCCCGGCGCAAAGGATTATTGTTTCTGCGAAGTCTGCCGGAAAAAATTCTCGGATTCCGTCCGGGCCGGAAAACTGCTGGCCGCGGACGAAATCACCCGTCAATATCCTTCGCAGTGGTTTGCCTTCCGCGTGAAACAGAACACCCTCATTCTGAAAGCATTTTCCCGATCCGTACGCGGACATTTTCCGAAAAATCCGGTCTGGCTCTGCACCGATCCGCTTCATTCCGGAGAACCGCATGTGGCCGAATGGTGCGGCGTGGATGTCCGCGAGGTGGACAACGGCGAATTCGACTGTTTCATGAACATGCCCTATTATGAGGGAGTCACCTGGTACGACGATCTGGCTTTCAACCGGAAAACCTTGAAAACGCCGGATTTTCCGCTGATCGATCCGAGCGAGGACATGGAGATGTTCTATAAGCGATATACGCCCGAAGGCGTTTTCATGAACATGGTCGCGGCCGCCGCGCTCGGGGCAAAGGGAATCGGATTCTGGCCGGGCGACAACTTCGACGCGCGTTATCTTCACGTCATCGCCGACGCCTCCGGGCTGATCGCCCGCGCACAGGAATTCTATGCGGCGGAACGGTGCGATTCCCTCGCACGAATCACGCCCGAAAATGTGATGAAGATGGAAATTGCGGACGGCACGCTCCGCAAAACCGTTTCTTTCCCGAATTTCGATTCAACCTTACGCTATACAATCCACCGGAAAGACGCCCGTCTTCTCGTCACGGTCTTCAACTACGACCCGGAAAACCGCCTCATCGTCCGGCTGGCGTTTCCGGAAATGAAGTCCGCCCGGAATGTGACGTGTCTCAACGATGATACGGGCTTCCCGGACGCCGATCCGGAAAAAGGGTTTCTTGCTGAAATCCCCGCAAATGCCGTCCGTATCTTCCAGCTATCCCCTGACAAAAGAAAGAGCATCCGCCTCGTCACCCAAACCGAAATGCGGCAGCGGCTGGAAGACGACCGGAAGCGTCTCGCGGGCGTTCAACTGTTCAAAGGCGAAACCAAAGGCAAGGATTCCGCTTCGTGGGGACTCCTCCCCGGAATCTCCGCTCCGCTTGTCAAATTGGCCTCGGGAGACCGCGGCGTCTACCTTCACCCTTCGGCAAACGCTTCTGTCGTCGGGTTTTTCATCGACAGACTGGAGGACATTCTGGCGGATTCGTCGCGGGGAGTTCTGGACGATGCAAAAGTCTATGGATACAGCGGAACTCTGAATTACAAAACTACCGCACTGGCCGTCGACAAGGACGGTCCGTCCGCCACATTCTCCGCGGTGATTCCTGTTCCCGAAAACGCCGATCCGAATTCCACTTCGCCCTATGGTCTCGTGATCACCAAAAAAGTCTCGCTGGAAAACAACGGGACACTTCTCCGTTCCGTCTACACGCTGGAAAATCCCGCCGGGAATACCCGCCGGATCGCAACCGGACTCCGGCTCCGACACTATCCGAGACTCGGCGCCGCCTGGAAGACAGGAAAACCGCTGAGTTCGTTCTGGACCGTCTTCTTCGATGACGGAACCGCCCGGACCGACTTCCGGGGAAGCGGGAATCCAAACCATATTTTCCTGCGCAAGGACCTTTCGAATATTCCGGACAATCTCCCCGGACCAATTCAGAGCGTCCGTTTCACTCCGGGTCCGGTCATGCTCCGTGCTGCCAGCGGAAGACAGTCGGTTTCCCTCTCCTGCTCCCTGATTCCCGCTTCGGATTTCGCCGGATTCTTCTCCTGGTGGTCCGCCTCGGGCGCCTCCACGCTGGAACCGATGTCCGTTGTCAAAAACCTGAACGGCGGCGAAAAGATGCAGATCACTTCCCTTGCGGCGGTCGGGAAATGAGGGTACCGGCCAATTCCTTCCGCCGGATATTTCCCGGAAGGAATCTGCGCGCCATTCTAAAACACCGGTTGATTTTTCTTTCCGCGGGGTTATAATTCATGCCATACGAACCGCGGGAGAAAAATCCGATTGTGAAGAAAGTGAGCATGAAGTCGATCGCCGCCGCATGCGGCCATTCGCCCAGCACGGTGGCAAGAGTGCTGAACGGGACTTCCTATTCCTCAAGGGATACCCGGGAGACAGTCCTTGCCATCGCACGCTCCCTCGGCTACCGTCATTTCTCCGGACAGTCAAAACTCCTGTGGGGAGTCATTTTCGAAAACGGCAACATCGGAATCGGAAACTATGACAACCTCCTGCTGAACAGCCTGCTGATGAAAATCCAGGGAATCGGCGACGAATGCATCTTCATCCCGGACACCCAGCTGCACCTTCTCGACCGGATTCCCTGCGACGGCATTCTTTCTGTCTTCTACAATCCGGAAAAGGAAAAAAAACTCCTCGCGGATTATTCCCTCCCGATGGTCGTCATCAATGAATACAGCCTTCATTCCGAAGGCATCTGGTCCGTCACATCCGATGAATACGACGCCATCTACCGTGCCTTCTCCTTTTTTCAGAGCAAGGGACATTCCAAGATCGGAATTCTCTCCCGGCTCAAGGACAAAAATTATTCCATGAAGCACCGGGACATGGCTTTCCGCGAAATCATCCGGCGCTACGGCGGAACTCAGTCCGGCATTTTTTCCTGGGACCCGGACATATCGCTCCCCCATGCCGAGGCAAAAAAAATCCGTGACGACGGCATTACCGCTCTCCTCGCACCCATGGAAATGGGGATGGCTCAGCTTGTCGAGCTCGCCGCCAGGCTCGGATGCAAAATCCCCGGCGACATTTCCCTGATTGCATGGGAAAATTCGGAGTCCAGCGCCTTTTTCCATCCGCCCGTCACAACCTTTTCACAGGACTACAAGACGCTCGCCCATGAAGCCGTCGAGCTTCTGCGGAAACTCTACCACCGCCAGTTCACGGGCCTCTGCAACATCAAAGTTCCCTACCTCTTCCACGAACGCGACAGCATCCGCAATCTACTGAAATAACCCGCTTTATCCTGTGTCCGCATAAATGTTTTTTCAACAAAACATTTGCCTTTCTCCATTTCCGGCTGTAATATTATATTTTGAAATTCAAAAACCGAAGACAAGGTTGAGCGCAAATCATGATGAAGCTGATGTCCCTTTTTTCCGATCACGCCGTTTTTCAGAGAGGCGTAACCATTCCAGTCTGGGGCTGGACTGCCCCCGCGTCCAAAGTTGAGGTCACCCTCGGAGAAATCTCCCGCATGACCGTTTCTTCGCCGGACGGCAAATTCTTTCTCCGCCTCCCTCCCCTTCCGGAAGGAGGCCCGTTCACTCTCACGGTCGAAAATATCGCTTCCGGTGAAAAGACAGCCTGCCGGGACATTTTCATCGGAGAAGTCTATCTGGTCTCCGGACAGTCCAACATGGAATTTGCACTTGCAAACACCTCAACTTTTGAGGTGGACAAAGCGAAAGGGATGCTCTGCAATCCAGCCCTCCGTCTTTTCAAAGTGCCCGTGGAAGCCTGGCCCGGACAACGCGAAAACGTCATTGCTTTGTGGTCCGTCGCCAACGAGGACACCGCCGCGCAATTCTCCGCGGTCGGGTTTTATTTCGGGGCGAAACTTCAGCGGGAAACCGGGGTCGCAGTCGGCATCATTCAGTCCGCCTGCGGAGGTACCGGCGCCGAATCCTGGTCCAGCCGCGAATCCCTTCTCCTGAATCCGGACTGGCACGACAAGGTTCTCGAATACGACCTGCTGGATGCTTCCCCTGCCCTGAAATCAATCCAGCCGGACAAGGTCCTCCCTCCATCCGGGTCGGCCATCCTCAAGGGAATCGCGGAACGTTTCCCCGCGCCTCCTCCGAACCTTGGATTCGACCTCGGATATGCCTCTCCGGAATTCGACGACAGCCGATGGGACTCCATCGAACTCCCCGACACATGGACTTCCGCCGGGTTCAACCACGCCGGAGTCTTCTGGTTCCGCCGGACCGTCGAACTCCCATCCGAAGTGGCCGGGAAAGAACTGATTCTCTCCCTCGGAATGATCGACAAAGGGGACGTCACTTACTTCAACGGGGAACAGATCGGCGCCTCGGGCGACGGCATCGACATGAACTTCTGGAATGTTCAGCGCACCTATCAGGTTCCCGCCCGCCTTGTCCGTTCCGGGAAAAACTGCATCGCCGTCCGCGCCGCCTCGATGGTCTCGATCGTCATGGACGGCGGCCTCCTCGGCCCCGCCGAAAAAATGACGCTCTCCGGCAATTCCTTTTCAATCCCACTCGCCGGACCGTGGCGCCTGAAAATGGAACACAACAGCGGGACGGAAGGCGCGGAATTCATGCACAAATGCGGCCCGGGCGAACCCCATACACAGCACATCCTTTTCGACAACATGATCGCGCCGCTGATTCCCTACGCTCTCCGCGGCGTCCTCTGGTATCAGGGCGAGGCCAACGCCATCTGTCAGGCCGCCCAATACCGTGACCTCCTCTCCGGCATGATCCGCGACTGGCGGTTCCGCTGGGGACAGACTTCCCTTGACTTCATGATCGTTCAGCTTCCCGGATTCCTTCCGGTCCGGAACTTCTGCGCTCACAGCCAGTGGGCAATCCTGCGCGAAGCCCAGCTTCTGACGGCTCTCGAAAACGGAATCCCGCCCATCGTCACGCTGGACTGGAGCGACGACTATGATCTGCATCCGCGCAACAAACAGCCCGTCGGCGAACACGCCGCCGCACTTGCCGCGGCCCGGATCGCAAACAAGCCGCTCCCCGCCTCTCCGATCGTGAAGGAAGTCATTCCGGACGGGTCCACGCTGCGGATTCGTTTCGAAACCCGTTCCCCGTTGGAACTGTCCTCATCCCCGCGCGGCTGGAGACTGACTGATCCTGAGGGAAACACGGTTGAAGCAATTCCGAAACTGATCTCATCGGATACATTGGAAATTTCAGCGCAGGGAGTGCAATTTCCCTGTGCGCTTCATTACGGATGGAGCAATCATCCGATTGTTTCGCTGCGGAATGCTGAAGGACCGGCTTCCCCGTTCCGCTGGTTCCGCCCCGGCTCACGCCCGAAATGAGCAACCATTCCGTATTGAGCCGCAACCATGTTTCCACTTCTTTGGACTGAAATGGAATTATTTCAAGAAATATCTCTTAAATATACTTGCATTTTGATCCGGGAATGGTATATTAATGACTTGTTTGCGGGGTAGAGCATTGGTAGCTCGTCAGGCTCATAACCTGGAGGTAGTTGGTTCGATTCCAGCCCCCGCTACCAATTATTCATTCAGCCGTCCGATGGACGGCTTTTTTTTTATCTCGCGGTGGGATGTTTTTTAGGATCTCCGACTGTTTTAGCTGTAAATCATATTCTTTTCTTTACCGGAACTCAATTGTCCAGTGAAGGATCGAGCGGTCGGGTTCCAGTTCGTTCATGAATTCGATCCGGCGTTCCTGTCCGTCGCAGGAGAGATCCGCCGTTACGAAGGAATAAAAGGGCTCGCCCAGATGTTCCGAATCGATCTGAAGTTCATGAAGTCCTCCGCCAAGAATTTTTTTGAGTTCGATCGGAGCGGAAGTTTCCCCCGGATGCAGACGGTCCTTTTCGGACGGCAGTTCCGGCGACAAACCTTTTCCCGAGAGATACCCCAGTGTCCGGAAACTTCCATCCTTCAGGCGTTCCCGGAGGCGGAAAACCAGATTGTAAAGGTCGTCCCACAAGCTCTGTTCATGCGACGTGATCCGGCTCGGCAGAAATACTTTCAGAATGCAGTTTTCCGTCCGGATGCTCCGGTTCCGCTTCTGGATTTCCAGCAATTCGAGGTATTTTGAGCCGGTTTTCGTCGGGAGGACTTCCGGGAGCGGATGCCGTTTCAGGATTCGCCTTGCGGAACTCTCATTCGGGACAAGAAGCGCCGCCCGGACCTCGAAGGGGGCAAGCGGCCCAGTCTTTTTCGTCACGGGAACGATTTTGAATTTCCGGAGAAAGCCGGATGTGGCGAAACAGCCGTCCGCCGGATTCGCGGAAGGGTTGGAAAGCAGATAAATCCCGTATTTTCGTCCCGGCACGAGAATCACGCAATGGGCAGCAGAAGAGTCTGAACCGAAAAGGCCTTCCGAATTGAAATCGGTGAAATAATCATATCCGGTACCGTATCCGAGAAGACACCACACATGCAGAAGATCACGGAACGCCGAGTCGGAGATTCCCGGCACCGGCGGATGGCGCAGCGAGGAGGATTCGATCTGTTTCCCGATCGGCAAATGAGGTGCCTGCGCGGCGGCGGACAGAAACGGAGTCATCCGCATCGAGCCGTATTCCGGGAAGGCGGCTGTCCACATGTTTCCGGGCGAAACCGCGCTCATGCTGAAATACTCGTGTTCCTTCCGTCCGCGGATCAGAATTCCCCGTTCGCCTTCCCCCGAGACATAGCCGTCGAAAAACGAGGTGGCGAGTCCGGAATACGCGGGGCCCGTATGGGAGAAGATCAACCCCTTTTTTCCGACCCGTTCCCGCAGGGCTTTCATGCACAGATAATAGCGGCGGTATTCGGTGCGTCCGCCTGGATGGTTTTCGTCCGGGGCGGCAAAATATCCGGAGGGGCCTCCGTAGTCGATGTAGAGGCCGTCGAAGTCTTTTTCCAGCAGGGAATCGAACCACGGAGCGGCGTCCTCTGTTACGCTGATTTCATTGCCGCGGACATACAGGAGCACCCGGATTCCTGCCGCATGAAGTTCGCGGAGAAGTTCCCGGAAACGGGCGGGATCATAAGGAATTCCGCCGTTTTGTGTATCCAGCCGCCAGCAGTCGTGCATGACCAAGACTTCCGTTCCGCTCCGGGCGATTGCCTTGACCTGTTCCCGGTCGGGGAATCGCTGAAAGTTATCGATGTATTGAAGGATCGCATAGGGGCGGTGAACCCGTTTCGTCGGAGGTGTCCGCAGAAGAAATCCGAAGCGGTTCCGCCAATGCAGCGGACGGGAGCATGCGGCGCATTGTTTTTCCTGAAAATTCCATTCCAGAAGAAAACCGTCCCGTGTGGACTGGATGCCGGAGGCCGTGTCCGAAAGTCCCTGTCCGGACAGTGAATTGCCGCCTTCCAGAAAGAACTCCGCAAAGAAGGAGGGCCCCCGATCCCGCATGGCGTTAAAGTATGCCTGCGTGAAGAGTTTCCCCGGAAAACGACGGCTTTCGTCCCGTGTAAGGTAACGTTCCGGGGGCGTTGCCTGAATGAGGGTCGCGTCCACCTTTTCCGGAGGGAGCCGGACCGACCACTTCACGTCATCGAATGTGCTGAAGTTGACCGGAACCGACAACTTGAAGTCCCGCAGACCGGAGATTCGCAAGGCGGCATAGAAGAGAAACAGATCGCAGAAAACCACGCCGTCCGGATGGATTTCCCACCGCAGGGACAAATACAAATCCGGAAGGACCGTTCCCTTTTCATTCCTCCATTCCAGACGGGGAAATTCCACGATCAAAGCATCCCCGACGCGGCTTCGCGCCACCGGCGTTTTCGAGTCGCAGAAGGGAACGTATGTTTCGTCCCCGGACCGGATGGAAAACGGGGACTTCCCGAAGGAAAGAGGAATCCGTTTTTTCTCTCCGAATTCCGTGACGGAGACCGTTGTCGGAAACCCGCCGCTTCCGGGCGAAAAAAGGAACTCGACCTGTGGAATTTCAACCGTGAATTCACGCATGATTTACACCTCCACGCGTTTCCGCTCGAACGGCGGGGTTTCGGAAAGCGTCTGCGCATAAGCGTCGAGCGTATTGTCCCGCAGATTTTCGAGCTGGCGGATTTTCCAGCGCAGGTGCCATGCTCCGCCGACATAGTCCATGCGCGGTTCCCATCCAAGCACGGAATCGTTGTCCGCGTAAGGCAATACCGCCTTCACATTCTCCAGTTCGTCGGCAATGATTTTTTTCATCTCCGCGATCATTCCGAGTGCGTGTTCCAGATCGGGTTCGATCTCAATCTGGCGGTTCAGAATGAACCACTTTTTGACATGGAGCATGGTCTGAAGAGCGGCCCCGAAGAATTTTCCGACGCCGAGAATCTTTTCCGCCCGTTCCTTCTTGAACTCCGGAACGGTCGCCAGGGCTTCTTCCATGAGAGTTTCCCCCTGTTTCCACTTCGGAAGAACCTTCGATTCCAGATTCGAGATGTCCTCATGCATCATGCGTCCGCAGGCGGTTCCGCCGAAGACCATTTCCGGAAAATAGGCGGGATGGATGATCCGTCCACCGAAACTGTTCTGCGGAGTCAAAGGATACTTCATGTCCTGTTCTACGAAAGGATACAGATACGGCAGGAAAACGAAAGGATAGGCCGCGCCGACGCGCAACGGACCGCACTGGTCGCCGAAGCTGGGCGCATAAAGATTCATACACTCGCTCCACAGCGCCCAGGCTTCGACCGCCTTGTCCGCTCCCTCCGGAGAAAAATCACGGACGGCAATCTTGTGAAGAATTTCATTCATGTCGCATTCGGGCGACCAGAAGCTCCACTTGGAACATTCGGAAACCACGCCCGGATACCAGCCGAAATGATGGGAATCCATCAGTCCGGAAAGTCCCTGGGTCCGCCGTGAGCGGTGGATGCCCTCATAGCGTTTGAACCACTGCTGCGGAACCGGAACATAAGGAACCGTTCCGAGATCCCATGTGCGCCCGCCGGTATTGGTCATGGAATAGAGTTTCAGATGTGCTTTCCGGGCGGCGTCTGCCTGAACATCATATCCTTTACTCGGACCGGGGAACGTGATGGAATAGTCGGGCTGCATGACGGTATGGTGTTCGAACTTGCGCTGTTCATACATTTCGAAGGTCGGCATGAGGGAAACATCTTTGGAAAGATGGAGAACCATTTCCCGCTGAGGCTCCCGAGGAGCGCGCCCGAACCCATAGGTCCAGAAGACGATGTCCGCGTCCGGATTGTATTTCCGGCAGGCCTTCTTGACCGCGTCCACCCATTGCGGATAATCACTGCACGGGAACCAGCCGGAACCGGGCTTGTCGCCGCAGATCCCCTGCGTGTAGGGGTTTTCGCCGCCGGGCGTGGTCAGGTGGCTGTTGGCGCGCGGGTCTTTGGTCGGGAATTCGCACGACTCGCTGACAAGGATTAGTCCTTTCGCGCCGGGGGACTGACGGAAAAGAGCCCCGAAACGGCCGTCGAAAAAAGCGTCGGCGTCGGATTCGTCCGGATGCTTGTAGCCGTCAAGATAACTGTAAAAATAGGTGTCGAGACCGAAGTCCGCGGCGCGCCGGATCAGCGAATTGAAATCCAGCGGCCCCTGCCGGGTCATGTCGGGGCCGGTCACGAACAGAATAATGGAGTCGAATCCGGCATGGGCAATCCGCGCCAGCTGGGAATCGGGAAACTGGTCGAGGCCAAAACCGGAATGCGTCATGCGGGGAGAGAAAAGAGGCTCGCGCCGGATGACTTTTCCGGTGAGTTCGAGAATCGGCTGTTCCCGGAGTTTCATCAAATCTTCCAGAAAATAACCGCCGTTGGCGGCGCCGATCCAGGAGTCTCCGAGAATGTGAATCCGGTCTTTTGCGACTTCATAATCATACCCGCGTCCCCGATCGTCTTTTTCGGAAAAAACGATGCTTCCGGACGTGGCCGCATGTCCGATTTTCAGGGAGATGTCCATGCTGACAAGAAGGTAGTTCTGGAGGTCGAGCGCGGCCCGCATCAATCCGGCGGAGGCGTTTTCCGGAAGGACGATCCTCCACAATTCGTTCAGTTCCACCTCATTTTCGCGGCATGGAGGCGCCTTCGGGTTCCGGCGGCCCGGTTCGTGCACCTGATCGAGAAAGGTTCGGAATTCATAGGGGACTTCTGTTTTCATTTTCTGGATGGCATCTTTCTATTACTTCACAATGAATCGAGACTGTATTTCTTTTCCGTTCAGAACCGTTCCGGCCGTGACGGAGACTGTTTCCGGGCATCTTATCCATACCGCGCATTTTCCGTGAAAGGCATTCGCATACGGAAGGGGGAACGGCTTGGTGGAAGTGGGATCGCCCGCATCGGCGGCGACAATCTTTCCGCTGCTTTCGAAGTCGATCCGTCCGGAGACGTGCGGACACGGATTCCCGTCGCGGTCGACCACGGTAACCGTTGCGAAAACCATTTCCCCGCACCGTTCCCATTCCATTTTCAGATGATCGGGCGCGCCCGCTGTGCGGATTTCCTCCGAGGCAAGGACGTTTCCGTTTTCATCGAGGGCGTTTACCTTCAGGATGCCGGGCTGATACGGCACCTGGCTCCAGACATGGCGGTATGTGCCGAAAAGTTTTTTCGGATTCTTCGCATGGACGCCGCACGAAACGTCGTTTACGAAAAGTTCCACGCGCCGGAAGGAGGAGTAGCATTGCACGGGAATGCTCTTTCCCTCGAATCCTTCCCAGTTCCAGTGCGGCATGAGGTGAAGAACCGGCTGATTTGTCCAGCGGGAACGGTAAAGAAAGGCCCGGTCTTTTGGAATTCCGCAGAGGTCGAAAATGCCGTAGAACGAACTGCGGACAGGCCATTCTTCGCGGTAGGGGGTGGGTTCACCGAGATAGTCGAAGCCCGTCCAGACGAATTCGCCCATGACGAACGGATTGTCGTCCTGGCCCTTAAACTCGTGGTCGGGCGTGGTGGCGCCCGGAGAATTGCAGAGGTCAAAACTGTCGATCTGAAGATTCTCCTTGCGTCCGAGCTCTTCGAAGATATGATCGGAATATTCACCGCGCGAACTGATCGTGGAGGCGCTTTCGGAGGAATACTGGGCTGCCTCCGGAAACGCGGCATGATATTTGGAATAGATGTACGGTTTGTAGTTGAATCCCTTGACATCCACGACATCGAACAGCCCGCCCGTAATGCTGTCGTCCGCGTTGTTGAGTCCCGCGGTTGTCGGGCGTGTCGGGTCCTCGTCGTGACAGATGTCGCAGAGGCGGCGTGTGACGGCGGGTCCTTCGGGGTAATACTGTTCGTCGATTTCATTCCCGATGCTCCACATCATGACGCACGGGTGATTGGCGTCACGCCGGATCATGTCGCGCAAGTCGCGTTCCCCCCATTCATCGAACAGGAGATTGTATCCGCTCGGCGTTTTCGGCCGTTTCCACTCGTCGAAAGCCTCGCAGATGACCAGAAACCCGAGTTCGTCGCAGAGGTCGAGCATTTCCGGATCGGGCGGATTGTGCGATGTCCGGATCGCATTGCAGCCGATGGACGCCAGAAGGTTCAGCCGATGCTTCGTGATGTCGCGGTTCACCGCCGCTCCGACCGGACCGAGATCGTGATGGAGGCACACTCCCTGAAATTTCATGGGGGTTCCGTTGATGAAAAATCCTTTGTCCGGATCGAATATCATGTCGCGGAATCCGAACCTTGTTTCAATGCGTTCCTTTCCGACGATGGAGACGATTTTATACAGAACCGGATTGCCGGGCTGCCAGCGTTCCGCATTTCCGCACCCGAATTCCGTCCGGAACTCCGCAACTCCGGAAGACGTTTCCGAGAAAAGTTCCTTCCCGGAGGGATCAAGCAGAAGGGTGGTCAGGGAGACCTCTTTTCCGGCCGGATTCTCGAGAACGGTTCTCACAAAGACCTTGTCGCCTTGCGTATGAATCCGGATGCCGTGATACGCGACATGGATCTCTTCCGTGACCACCAGCCTTGCATGACGGTAAATTCCGGCGCCCGGATACCAGCGGCTTGCCCCCGGAAGGTTTTCCGCACGGACGGCCAGCAGATTTTCCCCATTCCTTACGAAGGGCGTGAGATCGACGGCAAAAGAAGAATATCCATAGGGACGTCCGCCCGCATAGTGTCCGTTGCAGAATACTTTGGAATGGCTCATGATTCCGTCGAATTCGACGCGGACCGATTGGCCCTGTTTCCAATCCAGAGGAAAATGTTTGCGGTAAAATCCCGCGCCGACATGCGGAAGTCCGCCGGTTCGCCCCGGATGGCAATACGTCGTGCTGACATTCCGCATCGGATCGACAATGACGATCTCCGGATCGTTTTCCTTCGAAAATGGTCCCGCGGCAGCCCAGTCGTGGGGAATGTCGACCGATTCCCAGGAACAGTCGTCCGACGATTCCTCTTCAAAGTGTTCCCCACCGTTGCGCGTAAACAGCCAGTCCCGTTCAAACAAGTTCATTTTGAAAATGGCTCCCTCTTGATTTCGGCGGTAAGAGTTAAATTATAGCGTTTCGTGGAATAGTTCAGCTGTCCGGCAGTAAAAGTGCTCTTGCCGTAACTCTGAGCATGTCCGTCAAGCAGTCCCGCATTGAAGCTGTAGTTCGGATGCGGGGCCCATTGCGTGGCGTTCGAATAATCGACGCTGTCCATGATCCATGCGACGGAAGACTGATATTTCACGGAAGAATGCTTGAATAGGTTGCTGCTCTTCCGCTGGATTCCGGTCGGACCTCCATTCGTTTCATATCCTTTGCTGGACATGATTCCGTCGTTGATTGTGTATGAAACAGGAAGTGCTCCGATGACTTTCAATTCCGGACACATCATCAGACCTCTCTTCACCGTATAGTCCCACGGCAGATATCCCAGACCATTGGGAAAGGTAGCGTTTTTCCTTCCCAGACGGCCGATCCAGGATTCCTCGGCCAGATAGGAAGCGCCTTTCATGACCCAGACTCCCCCGAAGCCCCAATCCTGACAGTCATTGGCATAGTTGTGCAATCCCAGCATGACGATCTGGCGTGTCTGCGAGAGACACTGTGTATTCTGCGCCGAATTGCGCGCCCGGTTCAGCGAGGGAAGGAGCATGCCCGCCAGAATTACAATGATCGCAATCACTACAAGGAGTTCGATCAAAGTAAATTTCACATGAGATTTTTCCGTCCGATCTTCTATTCCGCAATACATAAGAACCTCCCTGAATTATTTTTTATTCGTCGAAAAGGCGTTTCATGATCCGTTTGTTATGAGATTCCTCCTGTTCTCCGGAAAATTTTTCCAGAGTTGAAAGAAGCGTGTGGAAGCGTCCCGCGCAGTACGGATAATTTTTCGGATCGGCATACATTTTTTCAAGTTCGGTGTATTCCGCCGGATAACGGTCGAAAATCTCCTTCCAGCCGGGATCCTTCCGGACGGACTGCCACCGTTCGACCAGAGAACTCCAGTGCGGACGCCGGAGGGAAGCCTCCATCACCGTCCGCTTGTCTTGCGGCGCCTGTGCGAGAACGAGCCGGCCAAAATCCTTTACATTCTTGAAGGGGCCGCTCTGGAAGGACCATGTGGAACGTTCGTTGGCGCTGACGGAATTGCGGCATAGATTGAAGGGCATCGAAACCTCTTTCCGGTCGGGGACAACCCCCAGCAGGAAAAACGGGATGCAGAATTCAACCGTCCAGCGGTCTTTGCCAAGTCGGGCGGCACAACCCCAGCCGGTTTTATATCCGGTTCGTTTTGCGACGTTTCCGTCAAACTGGTCCTGCTTCATGCCTTCGTAGTTTCCGATCAGCTGAATCAATTCCCTGTCTTTCGGCAGGAAAAACACCTCCACCGTGTCGTAATTCCAGAATTCACCGAAGTTATAGACCTTTTTCAGCTTGGAAACATCCGGTTCCATGCACTCGACTGCCAGATAAAGCGCATCGTCGGTGTAGAGCGCCTTGAAGCGGGTATCGTTTTTCGGCGGAACTTTCTGACGATGCAGATAGAATGAGCCCTCGGACCATGGAACCGCGCTCCAGGCGGGATCGTGGTTCACGTCGCCGTCGAGCACGGGATAGTCTTTGGAAAAAGACGCTTTGCAGGTGCGCTGTTCCGCTGCGAATGTGCCGAACAGAAAGACGGAAACAAGAATGGATATGCAAATTTTTCCCATGATTATTTCTCCGTTAAATCGAGGATGTAGTCGATGATCCGCATACGGGTCCGGGCGGAGTCGAATTCCAGAGCGTCGATGTTTGTCGTGTCAAGAAAACGCAAGGCTTTTTCCGCGAGATTTTTCTTCGCCGGATCGGATGCCGCGCGGGCGATCTCCTGCCGGAGTTTCGTGGCATAACGGACGTCGTCGATGCCTTCCCGATATCCTTCCCAGCCGGGAGTGTCGACCACGCCGTCCGCCGTTGGCATGGTGTAGGTAAGAGCCGGGGCGGCGGCGTTATGCATGCTCCAGGGGATTGTCCGCCAGTCCCAGTGGTTGAAACTGTAGTTGCATATGCCGTCGTAATCGGCGAAATAAACGCCGTATCCGTATCCCTTGCGATGGGCGTAACCGGAAACCTGTTTTGCAAACGGCTGGGCGTAGACCCACAACTGACCGCCATTGTCGTGCATGAGCCTGGCATTGGATTTTTCGGGTTTGTGGACAGCTACCGCGACATCGAGTTTTCCGGCAACGAGCGGAATGTTCGCCGCCTTGAGCGTCGTGTAAACTTTCGCCCCTTTTGCGCGCATGTCCTCCCATACGTCGAATTCCTTCAGCAGACGTTCTCCGTCCGCCTCGTCCAGCCCGTAGTGATAAATATCGTCGTGTCCGAGCTGTTTTTTATAAAAGGCATTTCCTTCGGCTATGAATTGTTCCAGAAATTCCTTGTGCCGGGCGCGGTCATAGAATTCACGGAATCCGATGTTGCCGCCCGTGTGGAAGTATAGCGGCTTGACCGGGAATCCGGCCTCCTTCAGCATCTGAAGCCGTTCCGTCATTTTCAGTTTTGCCTTCTCCGGATTCTTATATACCCTGGGCGCCTGGGGTGTGACCCACGAATTCCAGGAGGGATACCAGTTGCCCATGATGATCGTCGGTTGACGGATGCCGTGTTCGTAAAGATTGTTCAGATACGCCCGGAACTGCTGTCTGCTGAGCGGCATGACATGGTTGATTGCGCCGTCTTCCGATCCGGCACATCCGCTGGAAAGGTCGTCGAAGAAATAAACGGATGTGGTGAACATGCGGGACGGATCATAATTTGTCTTCGGTTCCGGCAGGGTGAAGGGCAGAATCCGGACTTTGACCGGAATGGAAGAGAGCGTTTTTCCGTCTTCCGTGAGGTCGATCTTCGAGGTGTAAAGTCCCGGCTTCATTTCCGGCGTTGTTTTCAAGGTCAGCCAGTACTGCTGGTTAACGCCTTCCTGAAGATTGAAGGGAAGAAGTCCGTGCGAGTCGTGGACAGGAAAGTTTTTCGCGGTCTGATTTTCTTTTTTCACGTTCTCGGGGGAAGCGGGGGTCACATTCAGATATTTTGCGCCGGAAGGAAAGTTCAGCCGGAGGGACATTTCCATCTTGACGGGATCCACCTTGAGAAGAGCGTCATCGTGGATCAGGACATTCGGGCTGAGAGTGCGCCCGCTGACAATGATCTGTTTGACAAGCCGGATATCAATGGCCGATGCCGGAATGGTGTGTCCATCCGCACTTTTCAGATCCTCCGCGACTGGAAGGAAATTCGGAATATTGCGGATCGGTTTCACGACGAACGAGGCCGGCTCGTATTCATTCTGTGCGGCGGCGATCAGTATTTTTTGGTTGATTCCGCTCTCGGGCAGATCGGTGTCGCGATAGAAAACATCGGGTCCCAGAGGATCGACCACGCAATATACCAGATGGCCATCGACGGCCTTTCCGCTTTTCCGTAGGGAATCCACATTGCTCAGCCGGTCACGTTCGGCATACAGCCCTGAAAGAACTGTCAGAGGAATGATTTTTTCCTGTCCGGTCAGATCCGAGTCGATTTTCGAACAGAGGGCTTCCGTTCCGGGAAAGGCGGCAAGTTCTTTCCGGAGAGCAGCCAGCAGAGGACGGACCATGTCTTGTTCCGCTCCGATGATCTGTTCCGCATTCAGCGCCTGACTGTAAATACGGGGACGTCCGATTTTTCCTTTCATCGGAAAATAATGGCTGAACGAACCGAACTGAAACGGTTGGTCCACTGGAATCGGAAATGGCGGCAGATGTTTTTTCAGGACGCTTTTTGTGCGTTCCGCCTGTTTTACTCCGTTGATGTAAAGAAGAGTCTTCCCCTCTGAAACGGAATAAACATAAGCGATATGCGTCCAGGCATTTCCGGCAACGGTGTTCTTCGGCGTCACGAGCTTGAAAAGTTCGCCGTTGCGGAAAACTCTGTGCCCACATTATCCCCCACGAAAATACGCAGATTTTCGCCCCGGTGGAAAAAGGTGTAGACCCTATATGGCTTTTCCGCACCGGATCCCGGAAGCCCTGCGCGGCAGGCCCATCCGGAAACAGTGAATTCTTCCGGCAGGAGAAGTTTCGGGGCATTTTGAAAGATGACCCCGTTGTTGAGCACGCCTTCCAGTTCGAGGCCTTTCCCGAAAGGAGCTTCGACGATTTTCGCCCCGGCTGTCAGTTTTCCCTTTACGGGATTCGGAGTATTGTCCAGCACCTGTCCCTTTTCATCGGTACGGAAGGTGGATTCGAACACGGGAAGGGGCAGTTCTCCGGCTGAAAGGCTCCCCGTCAGCAGAAGGATCGGGAAAAGCATTCTTTTTCTGTTCATACCAATTCTCCATTATATGGTTCTGATTGAAAAAACCTGGCGTCAGATTGTTCCCTGCGGCGGAACAAACGCTCCGGGCACCCGGACAACATCATAAATGACCGGATTGAGCGGCTTCGTAAAAATGATATCGGCTGTAATCCCGGCCATGGTTTTGCGATCCAGCCGGATCGTTGCAATCCGGGGATCGTCCCCGATTACGGAAAAGCCGTCGAATCCTGTTACCATCGGGAGTTTCCTCACGCCCGCGGAATCAAGCATCCGGAGAAGCCGGACCGCCACGGAATCCTGAGGACACATGACAGCGTCCGGAGCCTCCTCCGAACGGAGAATTTCGAGAATATCTTCATAGCGGGCCGTATCAATGGCACGGAATCCCATGCCTCTCCGTTCACAGGCCATTTTGCACCCGTAAAAACGTTCGGATTCATTGTTATTGCCCAGAGCGTAGAATCGATTGAGATAAAGGACCTTCCGGGCGCCGCGCGAATATACATAGTCGACCAGTTTTTCCATTCCGTCGAAATGATCGGAAACAACGCAGTAGCTCTGTGGGAAAATTCCGTCCACCAGCACTTTGTGGATGTCCGGATGCATCAGTTCCAGATAACTCAACGGCAATTTGTTCTGCTGCGGATTCTGTACGGAAATCACATAGGCACGGGAAGGGTCCAGTGCCTTCATCGCCGTCCGTATTCCCGAATATGATACGAGTTCTCCGTATTCCTCGTTGTATTCGATCTTACGTTCCTCCGCATGCCGTCGCAGAATGTCCGAAATCAGAACCTGGCTCCCCCGCAGGGAACCGCTCTTGACATTGTGCATGAAAGTGAGTTTTTTGATTTTCGGATAAACCATCTTCTGCCTGGGCGGGATGAACGGTCCCAGCACTTCCACACCGGAACCCCGGATTTTCAGCACCAGGTTTCTGGCCCACAGTTCATTGTGCACCCGGGCCGCGGTCATATTGCTGATGCCGAACTGTTCGCAGAGTTCCCGTTTGGAGGGCACGGTCGAACCCAGCGGTAACTTCCCGGAAGCAATTTTCTGTTCCAGCAGGTCTGCGATTGCCTTATATCCTTTTTCCATCGGCTGTCTTCCTTCTCTAATTTCTAAGATATATACCTTTTTTCATGTTTTAAGTATATATCTTTTAAATTACATGTCAAGAGGCAAAAGAGAAATAATTCGAATTTTTTCAGGTTTTCTGTATCCCGGCGCATCCGCCAAAAGGGGGAATGAGGTGATAAACAAACAGGATCCGAAAGAATTGGAACTGATGGTTCCGGCTCCTCCGGAAGTTGCGGATAAAATCGGACTGGATGAATGTGAATTCCCCGTTGAAAAGAAAATGACAAGATATCCTGCGGGGAACAAGCCGGAAGAAAGAGTATTTTCGTGACTAAGGATGCGCCGTTTTTCATAAGAAGGTGTGCGAAAAGTGGAATTACGCATTCAGCTACACGGACGCTGATCTCCGGACCGCAAAACGAGGAAAATCCAAGGCGACGGAGGCGTTCAAAAACGAATACCGGCGATGCAATGGAATCGAGGGGCTGTTCGCCCGTCTCAAACACTTCTGCATGCTACGACGATTGCACGTATGCGAACGAAGCCGGTTTCTCATTCCATTTACATGATCTTCGCCATGCAAGACATAACGGATGCATCCCAGTCCGGGCGGGGATTTCGTGCTTTGCACGACCAGCCTCCGCGGCGGGATCGCGGCAAGACAAAAAGTCTTGCATAATACTTTTTTCACAAACGAAAAATGTCCATTGACACATTGCCATCACGGCAGCATGTTGAAGTTCCGACATTGCACTCCAAGCCCGACGGCCATTTTCAACATGTGTTCAAGGCGGGCCACGCTTGTCCGCATCGGAAATCTGTCTTTCGGTTCTTCCTGAATGATCCCATGCAAAAAGAAGACAATCAACTCATTTTTTTCAGCAGCGCGTTCAATCATGAGGTCGAGATCAGTCTGATCCCGGTGATAGTACATATCGATCGCCATTGCGTGGAACACCTTATGCGAGGGAATTTCTGCCACTGGTTGGAAGTAAGCATTGCAATCGCAAAAACGCTGTCCTTCCTGGCATTTGGCTCCCGCATGACGGAGATGCCGGAAAATCCCGCCAAGGACTCTATCCGTTTCATCGGAATATGCCGGGCCTGGCGGTGTCCCATTTTTCGGATAGGCATAGGATGTGACCTCAATGCCGGCCTCCCTGCACAGAGAAAGTTGCGGCATGATTTCGTTTTCAATGTAACTGGGGCCGCCGTGCTCAGAAAAGTATGGAACGACATCGGCATGCGTTACAGAATGCAGTCCTGCTGCGTGCCCCTGCTCAGTGAATAGTCGGATCGCTTCAAGAGCGGCTTTGTCAATCGGACCGGAAACGAAACAAGTAAATTTTGCGTTGTATTTTTCGAAGAGAGGTAGAAACGGCAGAATTTCAGAAAAATTGCGGTCATCGATCGTGAAACAGACAATTCCGTGTTTCACATTCGACAAAGTGTCTTGTAAACAGTTTTTCATAATTTTTCTTTCGCAATCATTGTTCAGCCCACACGATTATCTATCAGAATATACTGTGCAGATTTTCTGAAATCAAGACGGGATGGTGACGAAAATTAGCCTCTTCACCAGAATTCGTAGGTAAAGACAGGTTATGGAATACGAAAGATTTTCTGATGGTCGGATTTATTCCTTTGGATCCTTGCTCCTGTATTTTTTTGCCCTTGCGTCTGAAATTCTTCGGCTACTCACCGGCTTAGCCGTTTTTTTTTACGCTGAAGCAATATAAAAAAACCGACCGATCCGAAGACCGGCCGGGTAAATACAACTCGGAAAAACGTCCCTTATTTCTTCTTGGAAGGAATATGGGCGGATTCTCCGTGCACCGCATGCGCGGCTTCCATCATGGCTTCGCCAAGGGTCGGGTGGGCGTGAATCGCCTTGCCGAGTTCGCGGGCCGTGATCTCAAGCTGAAGCGCGGGACCTGCTTCCGCGATCAAGTCGGTGGCATGCGGACCGACAATGTGAACGCCGAGGACCTGATCGGTCTTGGCATCCGCTATGATCTTGCAGAAACCGACGGTTTCGTTGATCGCCATGGCTTTGCCGAGCGCGGCGAAGGGGAACTTGCCGACACGGGTTTCGATTCCCTCTTTGTCGCACTGTTCCTGGCTCTTGCCGACGGAACCGATTTCAGGCGAAGTAAAGATACAGCCCGGAACGAGGGATCCGTCGAAGGTGTTCTTCTTGCCGCAGGCGACATCCGCCGCGACCACGCCCATTGCACTGGCGGCGTGCGCCAGCTGCCAGGAGCCGGTGGCGTCGCCGATGGCGAACACGCCGGGGACATTGGTCCGGCAGCAGGAATCCACGGGAATCCAGCCGCGTTCGTTGGTCTTAATCCCGGCCGCGGCGATATTCATGCCTTCCAGCGCGGGCTTCCGTCCGATGGAAACGAGCAGGTAATCCGCGGAAACGGTCATGTCGCCGACTTTTCCGCTGACGCCGTTCGCGGTCGCCTTGATGTCGGAAAGCGGCTTGCCGTTCATGATTTCGACACCGGCCTTGGTCATCTGCTGTGCCACGGTCTTGGCGCATTCGCGGTCGATCAGCGGCATGACGCTTTCCATCATTTCCACGATCGTGACCTTGGTGCCGAGTTCGGCAAAAAGACACGCGAACTCGCATCCGATCACGCCGCCGCCGAGAATCAGCAGGGACTTCGGAATCTCCGGAATGGAGAGCAGTTCCGTGGAGGTGATGACGCGTTTTCCTTTGGGAATGAAGCCCGGGACCAGCGATTCCGAACCGCTAGCAATGATGGTCTTCTGCGCGGTCAGTTCTTCCGCAACCTTGCCGTTCTCATCGAGCACCTGAAGCGTCTTCCGTCCGGAGAAAGCCCCCTGCCCTTTGAAGACGGTCACTCCGGCCGCTTTCAGGAGAGAGCCGATTCCGCCGCGAAGATTCTTGATGACAGAGTCCTTGCGCGCCAGCATGGCGTCCCAGTCCGGAGCGACGGTTCCGGAGATTTTGACTCCGAAATCCGCGGCGTGTTTCGCCTTGTGGAAAACTTCCACTCCCGCAATCAACGTTTTGGTGGGGATACAGCCGATATTCAGGCAGGTTCCACCGAAATCCCTGCGTTCGATCAATGCTGTTTTGGCTCCATTCTTCGCGGCCCGGATGGCCGCCACGTAACCGCCGGGGCCACCGCCGATTACAATCACATCAAATTCCTGCATTTTTGCATACCTCCCATTCTGTTAATATGCCTTGACAGGTGTCTTGGGGTTATTTGAAATTGGCTTTGATCAGCCGGTTGATTTTCTCCCGCACGGCCAGAACGTTCTTCTCGCCCTTCGGGTATTTGGAAATGGTCATCTCGCCGTCCGGAGAGAACTTGTCCAGTTCCTTCTGAAGCTTTGCCCGTCCGAGCTTCGTTTCGAGGAGCTGGAGGGCGCGCTGGTCCTGAAGTCCCTCGTAGAACACCTCATGCCGGATGGAATCCTCGGGCACGCCGTCCTTTCCGGGATAGACCAGGAAAGCGTCGCCCGCCGGGAAGAAGAAATCCGAATCGGTGCAGCGGTAGGGATCGATCGGGAAACGGGAAAGACCCGCATAGTAGAAATTGTATCCCCAGTGCAGGAAACCTTCCACGTCGTGACAATAAAGAAGCGTTCCGAAAATGCGGTTCCGGGAAGAGGTCATGTAGATAAAACGGTTGCTGAAGACCATAGTGGGCCCACAGCAGTAATAGGTCCAGTTCTCTTTCATGCCCGCCTTGAGGAAATCTTCCAGATGGACTTCCGACGGAACAGGGATGTCCACCGCTCCGTCTTTATAGAATTCCACATTGGAAAGGGCGTCCATGATCTTGAACCCTTCGAGATGCTTCTTCATGAGGTTGCGGCAGGCCGCATAGTTCTCAAGAGCTTCCAGACTGGGCTCGTCGGAACAATGGAAATAGACCTTGTCCTGAAGCTTGTTTTTCTTGAGGAAACGGACCAGTTCCGGCAGGAAGGCATCGAGAAAGTCCTTGTATTCTTTGGAGGTGGAGGAAACGTCCCACCCGAAGATGCGTTTCTCCTTTCCGTCGACATTCGCCATGATTTTGGGGGTGAACTTCGCCCCCCACTGAGTGAAGAGGTGCGAAATCTCGAAATAACGGATGCCGGATTTCTTCGCAAGCGCGATCCAGCGTTCCAGAAGAGTGAAATCGAAGGAATATTTCTTCTTCGTCAATTTCACGCCGACCAGCTGGACGGTGGGACGTTCCGCCCCCTGCATGGTGTCCAGCGGCGGAGTGAAGACCGGGGTCAGGATCAGGTTGATTCCGTGATCGGCCGCATTGCGCATGAAATTGCCGACGATCCGCCAGTATTCCTCGCTGAACACATCTACACGGTAATAAGTGGCCAGACAGTCCGTATGGAACCAGTGCGTATTTTTGAGGCGCTGTTCCGGAAGGACCGCGTTCAAAACCTCCAACGTGAAGGAGACCGGCTTGAGTATCTCTTCTTCCGCTTTCGTCTTGAAGGACCACCCGCGATTGGCCAGCTTCAGCGTAATATCATATTTTCCCGGCTTGCAATTCTTCGGAACATCCACCGTAATCCAAAGGGAACGCCACTGTCCGGGAAGTGCATAAAAACACGAATCCGTCAGTCCGGTCAGGACATCCGGATACATTCCGGGCTCCTTCGAGATTATATCTTCATCATGTTCTAGTCCTGTGTACTCCACAGGGACCAGCCCGACCTGACGGATGCGGATGGCTTTTTTCAGTTCCGACTCCAATTCAACATAAAGGACACCGCGGTGATCAGCCTGGAATGCCACCTGAAAGGCAAAGCGTTCGCCACGAAGAGCCGTTCCGCTCCTGATTTCCAGTCCGGGTTCGGTTCCCGGCATGACCTTTGCCAGCGAACTGCAAAGTTTCGTCTTCAGAATCATGTTTTTATTCTCCTTTGAATTGGATCATCATCACGGTAATATCATCCGACTGCGGCGCACCCGCGACATGTTCGCCGAGAACGCGCAACAGAATTCCGGCAGCTTCCTTCAGCGGATTGGATTGCAGAGGCGCCGCCGCAACGGCAAGCGACAAACGGCCTTCCCCGAAAAGTTCGTCGGAGGGGTTCATCGCCTCGGTCACACCATCCGTATACAGGAAAAGCGTCTCCCCTTTCGCAAGCGCGAAATGCTCCTCCGAATAAGTATCGTCGGCTTCCGTGGCAAAAGGACCGAGCGGAAGGCCGGGCGGCAGACGGAGAAAAGCGGAATTGCCGTCCGGCATGACCCGCAGCGGCGGATTGTGCCCGGCATTACAGCAGACAACCTCTCCGGTGGAACAATCAAGGATGCCGCAGAAAACCGTAATGAACATGCAGGAGTCGTTTTCGTCCGCCAGATAGTTGTTTGTCATCTGGAGAATCCGGGCGGGAGGAAGGCCGCTCCGGGCGAGTCCGCGCATCAGGGTCTTGGCCGTGGCCATGAACAGGGCAGCGGGCATTCCCTTGCCGGAAACGTCGCCGATCACGAAGAAAAGATGGTTGTCATCCACAAAGACAAAATCATACAGGTCGCCGCCGACTTCCCGCGCAGGAATCATCCGGGCATAGACGTCCACATCGGTGCGGTCCGGAAACGGCGGGAAAACCCGCGGCAGCATCGAAGTCTGAATCTCGGCCGCAGCCTTGAGTTCGGACTCGACACGCTGCTTGTCGCGCGCGGCCTGGTTCAGATTCCGGATATAGACCTGAAGGTCGGAAGCCATTTTGTTGAATGTGTCCCCCAGCTGTTCGAGCTCGTCCCCCGTCTTCAGTTCGATTTTGGCGTCCAGGCGTCCCGAGCCGATCTCTTTTGCGCCATCCATCAGTTTGACGATGGGACTCGTGAGCCGTTTCGCCATGAAATATCCGAATAGAAGAATCAACACCAGAAGGGCCAGTGAAAGAGACATGAAAATCACCGCCCCCTCGAAAATGTAACTCTGGAAAACCGGCTGGGTTTCCTCCTGCGTCTTCTTGAAACGGGCTTCCATCGCAACGACATCCTTCAGCGCCGTTTCCTCCGGCAGAAGAATCACAAGGCTCCACCGGCATTCGCGGATCGGCGCATAGGCGGCGAAACAGGGAATATTGTTGATCCGGAGCCGGAGGGTGCCGGAAGTCATGGTCTTCATTTTCTCCCATAGAGCCGGTCCATCCGAGGAAATTCCGCTCAGAATACTCGGCAGACGCGCCGTCTTGTCCCACTCGCCGCTGAATCTGCGGTAGATATCCCCGCCTGCGATCACCTCTCCTTTGGAATTCACAAGAAACGACATCCCGGCATTCCCCGTCTGCGAGGCGATGAACTCACGGCTGATGGCTTCCACACTCACATCCGCCCCCAGCACACAGATCAGCTTTCCATCGGGACCGAAGACGGCTTTGGAACAGGTGATGGTCAGTTCGTTCAGACCGGTTGCGGACCAATAAGGCTCGGACCAGCAGATTTTCCCCTTCGCCATCACCGCGCTGGTATACCAGAACCGCGCCCGCGGATCAAAGCCCAGGACAGTCCGGTTCCAGGGATACTTCAGATGGACACCGTTTGGAAAAGAGGCAAAGGAAAGCCGGACGTATGGAGAACTGTTTTTCAGGTAGATGAGAGCCGGCACAAGAGAGGCCAGACGCTGAAGGAGTTCCTTGTCGTTTTTAAGTCCGAAGGGAGTTTCCGTGGAAAGGCTGTAAGCGGCGCAAAGTTCTGAATCCGGAGGTTCCGCCGCGGACTGGTCGGAGTAAAGCACAGACGACGTACCGGGAAATCCGGCAATCGTGCGGGCTGAACTCATGTTCCGGGCAATGTTTTCGATCGGCAGGGAAATCCCTTTCAGCAGAAGTTCCGTGATGTAAGCCTGATCCGCCGCAGTGGAGCGGAGTTCCACCATGGCCTGACGAATCAGGGCCGCGCGGCCGTCTCCGGCCAGAATCTGCCCGAGCTGATCCCCGTATGCTACGGATGCCACACCAAGGTGTTTCATCCCGCGCAAGGAATAATAAAACATCGCGGCAAACGTCAGGAGCGTAATGAAAAACAACGCCCCCAGAATTTTTGTCCGTATACTGGCCTTCACAGAACCCCACACCTGCCTTTATGATGCGGTTCAGCGGAGACCGCATCCGCACAATGCATTCCAACCCGTAAATCTTAATTTAGCTCATGTTACACTGAAATCAAGCCATATTTCATAAGAAACACCGGCAAAACCGACTTTTCCAGCAATATAAAGAAAATGAGGATAGCTTTCTCCTTGGATTGGGCTTGATGAAACAGTATATATAGAAAAAAACACAATAAAAAATGGAATTCCGCTTGATTTTTTTTCGTATTCGCATATATTAAACGCATTGTTTTGATAAAACATGCGCCCATAGCTCAGTCGGTAGAGCAAATGACTCTTAATCATTGGGTCCTAGGTTCGAGTCCTAGTGGGCGCACCATTTACTACCTTTAGTCGAACTCTCCGGTTCTCTTGGAATTATCTTGAATGTTCCGTCGTCTTGTAGTCTTATCTCTTTTATATAAAGGGGAATAATTGTTCTTAACCGATCCGGATTATGTTCCAAAATCAATATATCTGCAAATTTGGTCATTCTTTTAAAAAATCAATGCCAGCACGATAATACTCATCATCATAAGAACTGTTCAAGCTCATGATTGCTTCAATCTGGCTTTGTAGCGTTAAAAGCGTTTTTTCAATCTGTTCAATTCGGCTGTTCAGTTCTTCAACGAGATAGTGATTCAGGTTATCAGTGAAAAGAAGCTTATCAACAATATTTTTCTTGTCATGGTTTAGTTTTTTTTGTAATTCTTTATATTCCAAAAGCTGTGGTTGTTTTATTTGAAATTCGTCCTGGCTTCTCTTTTTGACTTCTTCTATAATTGCAGTGATGATTTTTGAATCATATCTATTACGATTGCTTTTCATGTGATCAAAAACGGCTTGTTCAACTTTTGGCGCAGATATTCTACGTCGGCATACAATATCTGTGCATGTATAGTATGCATATTTTCCAGACTTTGCAGTTCCAGGTGTAAGCCGGCATCCGCAATGACAATGTATCAATCCCGTCAATAAAAACGGATAGGAATATGATTTTGGACGTGCGGAACTTTTTTTCTGTGGAAGTTTATCTTGAACAAGATGAAATAATTCATCGCTGATAATTCGCTCATGCTGGCCCGGGAAGATTTTGTCAGCATAATTGATTTTTCCAATATAAACGGGATCGTGCAGAATCGATAGAATTTTTGATTTAGCGAGTTGTGATTTATACTTAAACAGAATTGATCGTGTCGTATATTGATCGCTCGCATACATTGTAAAAATATCTTTGACAACCAGCGCTTTTTCATGGTCAATATAAAGCTTATTGTCTTTATGACTTCCTCGCTTATATCCATATGGCGCCCACCCTGCAGGCCATAGCCTAAAATCCAAAAGTTTGGAACCTGCGGTACTGTAAAAGAAATGAGCGTAGTTTTTCGTTGTGTCAGTCGCTTCTCCGAACAGCATTACATAAGTCGGCTGTTTCAGAATCTTCAGATTTACAACTGTACTTACAGTGTTGATCGACGTCGGGCGGTCTGCCGTATTTTTATAGGGCATGAGTCCACTGTTGTATGGGACTGCATAAATCCCCAAATCAGCTGTGGTGATCTTTTTGGTGTAGCGGAAAGGTGCAATAGAAGGGCAAACCGCGGAATTCTGATTACTTATACGCTTTCCGGAATGAGAAATCATAAATAAACTTGAACTTACGCTCAAATAAGATGCAGGTTTATGATATTTCAAGTTGGAAAGCGTATTAGATAGACAGGTGTCTTGCTCGATGTCGCCACTGATGGTCCATCACTGGTCTGCCCAAGGACCATCATTCCCAGAAGTGAACGGTCGATCCGGTCATCGCCAAGTTTCAGCAGCAGGAAATCTTTATTGTCTGTCGCATACATCTGGGCTGCAAGACCGCATTGCTTCAGATTCGCAAGACACTGTATACTTTTTGCTTTTTCTCTCGCCTGATTCAGTGCAGGCAGAAGCATTCCTGCCAGAATCACGATGATGGCAATAACGACGAGTAACTCCACAAGAGTGAAACGTGATCTTCCACAGCAACACGATACCATCCGTTTTGAGTTTGTCTTTTGTGCTTTCATTTGTTCACTCTCCCTCTTTCTGGTTTTATATTGACAGCTTTTATGTTGGCAGCAATTTGAATTTTACTTTTTCTGGTTATATATTTTACACGGAAACGAATAAAAAACAAGGTGTTATTTTTTCAAAAACATGGACTATCCTTTCAAAAACAAAAAACAGATTAGAGAAAAAACCGTTTTGAAGTTGAACTGTTATTTTTACGGTCATCATGTCGCGGCTCTGAAATCCGTGCATTTCATGGATGAACTACAGGACGAATTTTCTTACACTAAAAATCATATGCATAACTTCTATGAGCTGGTGGTCGTTCTGCGCGGAGAAGGCTTTCATCTCGTAGGAAATCAGAAAATACCGGTTTGCCCAGGCAGCGTGTTCCTGCTCTGTCCGGGCGAATATCACTACTACGAATATTCCGAACCGCTGGCATTGTTGAATTTCATGTTCGATTCCAAAATTCTGCGCTCTTTCCGGGCACAGCTCTCGCGGCTGCCCGGATATGAACAGCTTTTTCGTCGCGGGACCCCGAAAAATGAATTTCATGTAGATTCCGCCACCATCGCTCAACTTGATGTTCTGCTCAACGCCATTGCCGCGGAAAACCGCCAGCAAATGCCTTGGAGCGATCTTCTGTTGACTGCCAATCTGATCAATACCTTGGTGCTGATTCTCCAGAAGATCCCGCAGGAGGAATCCATTCATGTCAACAGCGATATCGGCTCGGCGATCTCTTTCATGCTGCGTAACTTTCAAAACGACATCCAGCTTACGCAACTGTCACGGATGGCAAATCTTTCCGAAAGCTCGTTTTACCGAAAATTTCACCGCGAATTCGGGATGCCGCCGATGAAATGGCTGTTGAAAATGCGGATCCACAAAGCCATGGAATTTCTGATCCGTTCCGACATGACGATCGCTAAAATCGCAACAGAAACCGGTTTTTCGGATCCCTTGTATTTTTCGCGTCAATTCCGTAAGATCGTAGGCAGCTCCCCACGCAGTTACCGCGCGAAAGATCACGGACACTGCCAAGTGATCCAAGGAAATCGCACGTTTCGCGAAAATGATAATTTCTAAAGCCGGAAAATATACTGAAAAAACTCACAGCCATCCCATAGGAATGTGAAAAATTGAAATGTGACGGCGCATGATGTAACTTATATTTCTACCACGAAAGATAAGGAGACATCATGAAACCGTCAAAACATAAGATGACAGTATTGTCG
>Ga0209373_10000424_pt1 | contig 70891 bp, 60 predicted proteins | sample Higcelweek5metaG_FD_187173 | JGI IMG/M metagenome (GOLD analysis project Ga0209373, IMG submission 187173) | Freshwater pond sediment microbial communities from the University of Edinburgh, under environmental carbon perturbations - High... | ecosystem: Environmental > Aquatic > Freshwater >...
AGCGTCGGAAACGCCGGTACACGCTGTTCCATTTACCGTATTCCGCAGGCAGAAGACGCCATTGCGACCCGCTCCGCGCAATCCACAGCATGCCTTCAAAGTAACGGCGGTTATCGTGGGAAGGACGGCACCCGCGACCTCGCTCCGATGGCAATAATGGCGAAATCACCGCCCATTCATCGTCCGTTACACCAATCCGTTCATTCATCGATTCATCTCCCCATGAGAGGAATTATTAAATCAAAAACTATTATTACCGTCAAAGTCTTTGTCAACAGAACCTAGAGCGTTTTCACACCGAGCGAAAACGCTCTTCCCTTTGAGTGCCGCATTTTCCGAGCCGTTGACCGTCGACGGTCACCTTGAAAATGCTCTATCGGTCTGGCTGAACGGAGCGGTGGCGTGTACACCGCTCCGTTCGCTTTCCCCTGATCCCGGAGTCGCCCCGTGTCCTCTGCCGCGCTGCCGTCAGTCCTGCGGATTGCCAGCTGGAACGTCAATTCGGTCCGCCTGCGTCTGCCACACCTAGAACGCCTGATCCGGGCACAAGACCCGGATGTGATCTGCCTGCAGGAAACCAAGGTGATCGACGCCCTGTTTCCCGCCGGGGTGCTGGCCGACTGGGGCTATCCGTATCAGGCCCTGTCGGGGATGAAGAGCTATAACGGCGTGGCGATCCTGTCACGCTGGCCGCTTGAGGATGTGCAGCGGGTCAGCTGGTGCGGGCGCGACGATTGCCGCCACATCTCGGCGCGCGTGGCCTTTGCAGGCAGCCCGCAAGGCTCGGTCGAGGTCCATTGCCTGTATGTCCCGGCGGGCGGCGATATACCGGACCCCGAGGTGAACCCGAAGTTCGCCCACAAACTGGCGTTCCTGCGCGAGGTTGAGCAATGGTTCCTTGCCCGCCGGGGTTATCATGACGCGATGGTGCTGACCGGGGATTTCAATGTCGCCCCGTTACCGAGCGATGTGTGGGATCACAAAAAGATGTCGCGGGTGATCACCCACACGCCGGTGGAAATCCTGCATCTGCAACGATTGCAAGACTCGGTGCGCTGGATCGACAGCGCCCGCACCTTTGTCCCGCCGTCCGAACCGCTGTTCACCTGGTGGAGTTACCGCCAGCAAGGGGACGCCTGGCAAACCAGCAACCGGGGGCGGCGGCTGGATCATCTGTGGCTCACCGAACCGCTGGCGGCGGCACAGGCAGACTTCGAGGTGGTCCGCGATGCCCGTGGCTGGGAGCCTCCCAGCGATCATGCGCCGGTGGTGCTGACCCTGCGAACGCCCTGAATTACCGGGCCGGCTCGCGGGTCGGCTTGGCGCTGTGGGACTCGGCACCGCGCTGGGCCGGGGCCGGAGTCGGGCGAGGGGTATTGGCCGAGGCCGTGCGCTGGGCGGCCTGTTGGGCGGCCATCGACAGCAGCAGGCTGGCCATTACTTTGGGCTGCAGGCCGCGCCAGATCATCATGATGCTTCTCCCCCATGTCGGGATGCCTGAAAACAGTGTCACAGGGCCTTGGTCGGGCTTTACCGGACACTTTGTAGGGCTATCCAATCATGGCCCGGATGATTCTGCAAATCATTTTCACTTGCGAAACGCGGCGGCTTCGGTAGAGTGCTCTCCGGGTTATCGAAACTGCGACACAGACGCAAAATCAATTGCACCTGACCGCGTAGCTTTGTATAGTCCTAACAAGATTAGGGGTTCCCATTGTGTGGAGCGCGCAGCATGTACGTTTGTCTTTGCAATGCCCTGACTGATCGCCAGATCCGCGAAGCGCGGAATCGCGGGGCGCAGAACGTCTCTCACGTCTTCCGCTCCACCGGGACCAAGCCGGAATGCGGAAAATGCGTTCATTGCGTCCGTGATATCCTGCGAGAAAACCAGCAACTGAGTTCGCTGGAAAAGGCTTCGTAAGGTCTTCGAAGCCCCTCCCGCGCGATGTCCGTCCCGTTTATGCCGGCCCCCTTATGCCGGATCCACCGTCAGCACCGCCTTGCCGGTGATCTGGCGGTTTTTGAGGGCGATCAGCGCCTCGGACGCCTGTTCCAGCGGGAACGTCTGTGATACCAGCGGCTTCAGCAATCCGGCCTTGTACCAGCTGATCAGTTCTTCAAAGCTGGCCTGAAAGCGCGCCGGAGCCAGCGTCCGGTACGCCCCCCAATAGACCCCGATCACCGACAGGTTCTTGACCAACAGATGGTTGGCAGGAATTTGCGGCACCGTTCCGCCAGCAAAACCAATCACCAGCAGCCGCCCATCCGGGGCGGTGCAGCGCAGGCTGGCATCAAACAGCTCGCCGCCGACCGGATCATAAACCACATCAACGCCCCGGCCATCGGTCAGCGCCCTGACCTGATCGCGCAGAGAGAAATCCGGGCTGGCGGTATCAAGACCGACATCGGCCCCGTGATCGAGGGCAATCTGCACCCGGTCAGCCCCGCGCGCGGTGGCGATCACCCGCGCTCCGGCAGCCTTGGCGCATTCGACGGCGGTCAGCCCGACTCCACCGGCCGCGCCGTGAATCAGCACCGTCTCCCCCGCCTGCAGGCGGGCGCGGTCGATCAGGGCGAAATGGCTGGTGCCATAGGCAATCGGAAAGGCCGCTGCGGTGGCGAAATCCATGCTGGCCGGGATGGTGTGCAGGTGGCTGGCAGGCAGCACCACCTGATCGGCATAGCCGCTGTGGGCGATGGCGGCGAACACCCGTTGCCCGATGTGGAAATGGGTGACGTCAGGAGCGATTTCACTGACTTCGCCCGCGATTTCAAAGCCGGGAGCAAAGGGAAAGGCCGGTTTTTCCTGATACTTGCCCTGGATAATCAATCCGTCGGCAAAGTTCACCCCGACCGCCCGCACCGCGACGCGAACCTGTCCGGCGGTCGGCGCCACATCGGGCATCTCGCGCAGGGTCAGTTGCTCGGGTTGGCTCCAGTCGGTGATGAAATGTCCTTTCATGGGTCCTCCGGGGTGCTTGTTGGCTTGCGCATTGGTGGAAAATCCCGATGATGCAGCCAATTTTTCCCCTGCGACAGCAAAACATCCCTGTCCGGGCAACATCTCAAGGAGTCGAGTCCATGCGCGGCTATTTCGGCGTCGGAGTCGAACGGATCAGCAAGCCTTACAATGTCGGGAACCTGTTCCGTTCGGCCCATGCTTTCGGGGCCAGCTTTGTCTTTACCGTCGCCGCCAACTATCAACGGCTGGAAGGGGCCAAAATTGATACTTCGGACAGCCTGAATACCCTGCCGTTCTTCCAGTTCCCAACCCTGGACCAGATGATGCTGCCCAAGGGTTGCGCTTTGGTGGGAATCGAGCTGATGGACGATGCGATTGATCTGCCGAGTTTTCACCACCCGCTGAATGCCGCCTACATTCTGGGGCCGGAACGGTCGTCGCTGTCGCCGGAAACGGTGGCCCGCTGTGACCATATCATCAAGATTCCCACCCGCCTGTGCCTGAACGTCGGGATGGCCGGGGTGGTGGTGATGTATGACCGCGTGCTCAGCCGGGGCCGTTTTGCGCCACGCCCGATGCGACCGGGGGGGCCGCGCCCGGACGCACTGCCCAAGCCCGCCTTTGGCATCCCCGATGCCTTTGCCAAATTCCAGTCACCGACTCCGCTGGCCGAAGTCGAACTGGCAAAGGTCGGCAAGGACGGCGATTTGCTGGAAGAGTAAAAGGACGTGGAGCGCTCACGCCTCCAGCGCGGTCAGGAGCTGAAGGAAATGGTCACCCGGCGGCGGGTGGACTCCACGTCCCGATCCTTGCCTGACACCGTCTCCTTGCCGCTTTTCGGCCCCTTGGGGGTCGGCGGCGGGGTGCTGGGCAGCGACGGGTCTTCTTCGCCATAGACCATTTGCTTGATCCTGTCGGCGGGAATACCGGCTTCGACCATCATCGTATAGACTGCCGTCACCCGCTTTTGCGCCATCACGATATTGGCCGCCAACGTTCCGGTGCTGTCGCTGTAGCCGCTGATGATCACTTCGCGCGGATTGCCCGCCTTGATCTGCTCGATGATCTTTTTCAGTTCCGCCCGACCCGCTTCGCTGATCTTCGACTGGTTGCGGTCAAAATAGATCGCGGTCGGCTCGCTCGGCGGGGTCAGTTCGGGGGTGGTCAGCAGGCTGCTCAGCGCCTCGTCAAACATGGTCTGGCAGCTATGGCTTTTCGCCCCTTCCGGGTGCGGCGGATTGAGCGACGAGCGGGCCAGACAGTCATAGGCCACCTGCAACATCGCCGCATCAATCGGCTTGCGCTCGACCCGGCCCGGCGTCAGGGCGGCATCAACCCGCCCGCGCAATACTTTCAGCCCGTCGCTGGTCGGCTCTTCCATCGTCGGCACCGCCCCACCGGCTGCGGCCCGCGCCTTGCCCAGCATCAATTCGGAATCGGCCCAGTTCTGCTCTTCCTGCTTCCACTGGGCGACATCGGCATAGCCTTGCTGCAAAGCAAGCTGATAGGTGCCACCGTCGGCTTTCAGGTTGCGAACGGCAGAGATGTTGTAATCCCCGGAACACGCCGCCAGCGTGCTTCCCACCATGGCAACCAGCAACCCAACTCGACGGGAACGGGAGGCGAGGGACGGCATACAGTCAGGCTCCTTGTGGGCAGAAAGGATGGGGGTGTACGTCGCCAGCAGGGAACCACGAACCGCCCATTCCGCCAAGTGAAAAGACGGATTATTTTAACATCGTAATCATGGCAGGAAGAAGGCCGGAATACCCTTTTCGGGACGTCACCCCACCCCTGAAAATAGCCGGAAAGACAAAAGGACTTTTCCTCTTGCGGCTGGCGGCTTATATGAAGACCCTGATGTCCCATATTCTGGCCGCGATGGCCCCCCGTCATGACGGGGCAATCTTCCCGAATGCTCCGCTCTGGCCGTTGGCCCCGGCGTGCTGGCATGGTCGGGACGAGCACGATAGAGCAACCATGACCGACCCTATTTTCAAGACCAGCGCCGAGGATGCGCCGCGCCGCTCCCTGGACTCCGAAGGCCGTCTGGACCTGATCGGACTGTCGCGCGAGGAAATGGCCGAAGCCTTTGCCGAGCTGGGCGAAAAATCCTTTCGCGTCAAGCAGGTCTGGCTGTGGCTGTACAATCGGGGTGTCACCACCATTGACGAAATGACCAACCTGTCCAAGCCGCTGCGCGACAGGATGCAGGAACGGTTCTTCATCTCGCGCCCGCAGGTGTCGCGCGAACAGACCTCGGTCGATTCGACCCGCAAGTGGCTGCTGCGCTTTGGCGACCGCAACGAAGCCGAAACCGTCTACATCCCCGACCCGGATGAAGAACGCGGCGCGGTGTGCATCTCGACCCAGGTTGGCTGCACCCTGACCTGCCGGTTCTGCCACACCGGCACGCAAAAGCTGGTGCGCAACCTGACGGCGGCAGAAATCGTCGGCCAGTTCCTGATCGCCCGCGATTCCTATGGCGAATGGCCGACCCCCAACGAAACCGGCCGCCTGCTGTCGAACGTGGTGGTGATGGGGATGGGTGAGCCGCTGTTCAACTATGACGCCACCGTCAATGCGCTGAAGATCCTCACCGATCCCGACGGCATTTCGCTGTCGAAACGACGAGTCACCCTGTCCACTTCGGGGGTGGTGCCGCGCATGTATGATCTGGGCCGTGATGTCGGGGTCAATCTGGCCATTTCGCTGCACGCCGCCACCGATGACGTGCGCAGCGAGATCATGCCGATCAACAAGAAGTGGCCGCTGAAGGAACTGATGCAGGCCTGCCGCGATTACCCCGGCGCCACCAACGCCCGCCGCATCACCTTTGAATACATCATGCTGAAGGGCGTCAACGACAGCGATGCCGACGCCCGCCAACTGGCACGGATGGTCAAGGGCATTCCCTGCAAGTTCAACCTGCTGCCGTTCAATCCGTGGCCCGGCTCGACGCTGGAATGTTCGGACTGGGCGCGCATCGAACGCTTCTCGGACGTGCTGGCCGGTCTGGGCTATTCCGCCCCGATCCGCACCCCGCGTGGCCGCGACATTCTGGCCGCCTGTGGCCAGTTGAAGTCCGACAGCCAGCGCGAACGCAAGGCCCGTGGTCTGGCCGCCGATGCCTCGCTGGTTGGCGTGCTGCCCGAAACCAGCGCTCCGGCAACTCCGGCAGCCTGACGATGGCCGTTCGTCCCCCACCGTATCGCGGTGACACCCGACGCGGTGAAATCGAACTGCTGGAAGAAGGCCCGATCTTTCAGAACGCCTATGTCGAGGTGTTCAACGACCGGGTCCGCTTCCCGGCTCGCGGTGGGGCGGCGGGCAACGAAGGTACATCGTTTCGCTGGCGATGGGCGGCGCCCTATGGGGTGGTCGTCCTGCCGCGCCTGCCCGACGGCAGCTTGCTGCTGATCGAGATTTTCCGCCACACCGAACGCGGCTGGCGGCTGGAAGCCCCGCGCGGCTTTGGTGCCAGCGACCAAAGCCCGGACGAGGCCGCCTGCCGGGAAGTGCTGGAAGAAACCGGCCACGCCGTGCTGACCCTGACGCCGGTGCGCCCCATCGGGGCCAGCGACTATCCGGTCCATCTGTTCATTGCCGACATCACCGCCGAGCCGGTCAGCAGCCAGACCGACGAAGATGAGGCCATCCGCGCCTGCCACCGCTTTGGCTGCGATCAGCGCCCGGCCCTGCTGGCCGACACGCGCATTCACGATGCCGAAACACTGTTCCTGATCAGTGTCGCCGGATAAGTCCTTATCCCTCGCTCATCACCGATGCCACCACCGCTCCCAGCACCGCCACCGCATCCGCCGGAGCCAGCCGGACCAGCAGGCCGCGCTGACCACCGTTGATGTAGACCAGCGGATGAGCCAGCGCGTCGCTTTCCACAACGGTCGGGACACGTTTCTTCTGCCCGAACGGGCTGATGCCGCCGACGTGATAGCCAGTCAGCCGCTCGGCATCGGGTGGCTTCATCATCTGGGCCGACTTGCCGCCAAAGGCCGCCGCCAGCTTTTTCATGCTGACTTCGCCGTCCGATGGCACCACCACGCACACCGGATGCCCATCAACCTCGGCCATCAGGGTTTTCAGCACGATCTGCGGGTCGGCCTGCATCGCTTCGGCTGCCTGCAGCCCGACGCGCTCGCCCGCCGGGTTGTACTCGTAGGGGTGCAGGGTGAAGGCAACCTTGGCTTTGCCAAGCACTTGTGTTCCACGGGTGGTTTTTGACATGTCGAGACAGCTTGATTACCGGATGACACAGGAAGTCAGGGCTTTGTAAGATGCGCCACCTTTGATGTTCCTGCAAGGATTGCTGCCGATGTTGCCTGTGTTGCCGCCCGCACTGGATGCCGCCCTTCAGCAAGCCCTCGCCGCCCACCGTGCCGGACAGGGCGAGGCCGCCGAGGCCGTCTATCGGCAGGTTCTGGACGCCTGTCCGACCCATGCCGAAGCCCGCCACCTGCTGGCGGTCCGCCTGCTGCAAAGTGGTCGCGCCGCCGAGGCCGAGCAGGAAATCCGCCGGGCGATTGAGGATGGCGAAGGGGCCTTTGCCCGCCATTTCAACACCCTGGGCAACATTCTGGCCGCCACCGGCCAGCCACAAAAGGCACTGGACGCCTTTGGCCGGGCCGAGAAGTCTGACCCCAAACTGGCCGATGCGCCCTTTAACCGGGGAACGATCCTGCTGGGCCTCGACCGCCCGCAGGAAGCAATGCAGGCCTTTCAGAAAACCCTCGCCCTCGCCCCCGGCCATCTGGGGGCGCTGAACAATCTGGGCGGTGCGCTGGTCAAGCAGGGCCGGATGGCCGACGCCATCGACCTGTATCAGCGGGCACAGACGGCGGGCGTGCCGCTGGCCGCCATCGGCCCGAATCTGGCCAATGCGCTGGAACTGGCCAACCGGCTGGACGAGGCCCACACCATTATCGACAGCCTGCTGGCCGCCTCACCAGCGCCGCTGCCTGCCGCCTTGCTGGTGATCCGCGGTCGTCTGCGGCGGCGGCAGGGCGACCTGAGCGGGGCGCTGGCTGATCTGGACGCTGCCCTGTCCCAGCCGCTCGGCGAGCCCGACCACATCGAAGCCCTGCACAACAAGGGGCTGACCCTTGATCAGCAGGGCGAGGCCCGTGCCGCCTTTGCCGCCTTTGCCGCCTGCAATGCGCTGGTGGCCGCCCAGCCCGCCACCCTGCGCCATGACGGCGCGGCCTATTTCGACAGCATCGACCGCACCCGCCAGTGGTTCAACGCCGACCGGCTGGGCAAGATGGCGCGGCGGGCACAGACCATCGAGGCCGGGGAGAATGTGGTGTTCTTCGTCGGCTTCCCGCGCTCTGGCACCACGCTGATGGAACAGATTCTCGAAGCCCACCCGCGCCTTGTCACCACCATGGAATCCTCGCCGCTGGAAAGCGTGCGGCAGAATCTGGGCCTCAGCTATCCCGATGTGGTGGAACGCCTCGACGGCCCGGCCGGGCACCGTCTGCGCCAGGCCTTCTTTGCCGCCGCCGAAGCCGTCACCGGCCCGCTGGATGACCGCATTGTGGTCGACAAGCTGCCGCTGAACATCGTCAATCTGGGGTTGGCACAGGCGCTGTTCCCACAGGCCAAAGTGCTGTTGGCCCTGCGCGACCCGCGCGACTGCGTGTTGAGCTGCTTCATGCAGAATTTCCGCCCCAACCCGGCGATGGTCAATTTCCTCGACCTGACCCAGGCCGCCCGCACCTATCAGGCGGTGATGGGGCTGTGGCAGCATTTCCAGCAGCATCTGGTGCTACCAATGCACAGCTATCGCTACGAAGACCTGATCGGCGACTTTAACGGCACCGTGCGCGGGGTGCTGGACTTCATCGGCGTCGAATGGGATGATGCGATTGAAAAGTACCGGGAAAAAGCCGGTCGGCGCGATATCGTCACCCCCAGCTATCGTGATGTGACCGCGCCGCTGTTCACTCGCGCCATGGCCCGCTGGAAGCAGTACGAAGCCGATCTGGCACCAGTGTTGCCAACACTGGCCCCGTTTGTCACCGCTTTTGGCTATCAGGATGCCGTGGAGTAACCGTTGATGACTGTTTCCGAAGTGGAAACAGTCCAATCGCACCTTCGTGAATTGTCCTACCGACGTGAACGGGTATCTTTAGCCCATCGAAACCGTTCACGCTCAGGACAAGGACACGCACCATGAGCCAGATTGACACCGCCTACCCCTCCGATGCCGCCCCGGCCATTCGCCCGCTGATCCCCGCCGTTGCCGGCTTTGAACGTCTGGTCGCCCCGATCGGTGAACCGATGCTGCGCATCGCCGCTGGCCTGATGCTGATGCCGCACGGCGCGCAAAAGCTGTTCGGCTGGTTCGGCGGCTATGGCCTGCAGGGCACCGGCCAGTTCTTTGCCACCAAGCTGGGGCTGGAACCGGGTGTGCTGATGGCTGGCATGGCTGGCTCGGTGGAATTCTTTGGTGGCCTGCTGCTGGCCCTTGGCCTGCTGACCCGCCCGGCGGCGGTGGCCGTTGCCTTCATGATGCTGATCGCCATCAGCACCGCTCACTGGAGCGCCGGGTTCTTCAACACCAACGGCGGCTATGAATTCGCCCTGCTGTGGGGTCTGGTGGCAGTGTCGTTCGCCCTGCGTGGCGGCGGGCGCTTCTCGGTCGATGCACTGATTGGCCGCGAGATTTGATCCTGAGAATTTCAGGAAAAACGCCCGGACAGGAGGGGTCTTCTGTCCGGGCGTTTTTTTATCGACTGAGCGCCAGAATCTGGCGGTTGGCAAATGACAGCCGTTCGGCCTGCAAGCGGATGATGTAGCCCATCAGCGCCTGCACCAGATGGGGATGATCAAGCTCCAGCCGGTGATAGGCGTCGGCGGTCAATGCCCACAGCACACAATCCTCTTCCGCCCGCAGTCCCGCCGAACGGGGAGCGTTGAGGAAGAAGCCCATTTCCCCCACCACCGACAGCCGGGCCATCGCGCGGACCCGCACCGACGGTTTGCCGGGGCTTTCCAGCAGAACCGACAGGCGGCCATTCTCCACGAAATGCATCGCATTGGTGGCGTCACCGCCATGGCACAGATAGGTTCCGGCGGGCAGGTGCAACCGCTCCAGATAGGCCAGCAGAACCGACCCGCTGTCATCATCACCCGGAATCGGCCCCAGACTGTCACTCAGCCAGTCAACAAACGGCCGCGACGCCGACACCCCTTGCCGGTAATAGGCCAGCAGGGCGTTTTCCAGATCCTCCAGCGACGGATCAAGGGCTTCGTACAGGCTGACCCGCTGGTCAATCACCCGCGCAGCCCGCAACACGCCCAGTGCCGTCGGGGCGATGCCACTGATGCAAAGATGGCATTCGGCTTCGCGCAGCACGCTGACAATCTTGGAGAACGATGCCGCTGCCGAGGAATCAATGCCACTCACCTGATGGAAATCAAACACCAGCGCATGCGGCCGCTGCTCGGCCACCAGCGCCTTGACCATTTCATACAGGCGATGGGCCGAACCAAAGAAAATGAAGCTGCGCAGGACGATCACCTGCACCTTGTGGCCGTGGGCAGCCAGAACCGCCATGTCTTCGGGTGGGCGGATCAGGCTGGAGGGGTGCTCATGGACACCAAACCGCGCCCGCACCACGCTGACCCGGCTGAAATCGAGGGTAAAGATGACACAGCCCGCCAGAATCCCGGCGAACAGGGCCACCAGAAAGCCGAAGTGCGCCGCCAGCAGCACCAGCCCGACCACCACCAGCCAGTCAACAAAGCTCAGACGGCGGCGGGATTGTACCAGCCAGTCCCACAGCAGGCGCACCCCCAGCAACAGCAGCAGGCCCCCCAGCACAAAGCGCGGAATCACCCCCACCACCGCCGGGCCAACCGCCAGCACCAGCAGGCAAACCAGTCCGACCAGAATCCCCGACAGCCGTCCACGCCCCCCGGCGCCATAGTTCAACAGCGACCGGCTGACCGACAGATAGCCAACGAACCCACCCAGACAGGCCGACAGGATATTGGCCTGACCTTCGGCTTTCAGCTCACGATCAAGGTCGGCTTCGCGGCTCGTCGCCATTTCGATGCCGGTGGCATTCATCAGGATGCTGAGGCACGACACCACCACCACCGCCAGCACATCCCCGGCGATCTTCAGGCTGGCTCCGTGCCACTGGTCCCAACTGAGCAGGGACCACGGCGACGGGAAATCCGCCCCTTGCTGCTCCAGCGGCCCGAGGCCGGTCAGCCACAGGTTGCGCTCCGAGGATACCGCAAACAGCCAGCCGTCATGTTGGGCCTGTTCCGGTGACAGCCCGGCCAGCCACAGGATGCCATGGGTCACCACCGTCGCCGCCACCAGCGCCAGCGGCAACACCGCCGGGCCGCGCACAAAGCGCGGGACGATCAGCAAAACAGCCGCCCACAGGACCGTCAGGCCAATCTGATAGGGGGCCAGACCGTCAAACAGGGTCGGCAATCCCGCCCACGACAGCGAATGGCCACTGACCATCCGCACCGCACCGGTCACGATCAGCCAGCCGGTGGCGGCAAGGAAACCTGCCATCACCGGATAGGGGAAATAGCGCACCAGCCGCCCGGCCCGTTGCCAGCCGAGCAGGAACAGCACCAGCCCGGTAACCAGCGACGATCCCATCAGGGCCGCCATCACCAGCGACAGACGGGCCATGTCGCTGGACAGGGTGGCCGCCAGAGGTGCCAGACCACTGACCATCGCCGCCAGAATGGCGGTGGCATTGCTGTCCGGCCCGGCAATGCCAAAGGGAAACTGCCCGCGCCATGCCACCACCACCCCGGTCACCACTCCGGTCAACAGGGAGGCACTGATGCCAAATCCGAGAAACGGGCTGAACGGCCCGGAGAAAATCAGCGCCCCATATGAAAAGCAGTAGGCCAGCACCAGACTGGCGGTCAGCACAGCGGCGGCCACGTCCGCGGTCCACCCCCCGGCAACCCAGGCGGTCCCGGCCTCGTCGGTCATCGCCATGGCCCCATCGCTCCCCGGCACCCCGCGTGGGCCGAGGAACGACGGAGCCGGACGCACTTCGTCGTCTTCCAGCAGGTCGGCATCGGGGGCCACCAGTTCGGCCTCTTCGTCCTCAACCAACCCGGCAGGCGTTTCAGGCGGCAGCGGCCCGGCGTCCGGGGCGGGCGCCTCCGGCTCTGGCTGCGGCGAGGGAGTTACGGCGTCAGGCTGTGGCTCGGCGGCCAGCGGTGCTTCGGAAACGGTCGGAGTATCCTGCGGATGTTCGTCGGGAGACTTGTCCTGCGCCATATGGCCTTACCTCTTTGTTCCACCGCTTCCTGCTGGCGTCCCCATGGCAGGAAAGACCTCTGTTCCAACCCCCAGACGCCGGATGGCGCGATCAAGCAGAGCACTGTACGCTTCGGTATCAGGCTCCAGTCGCGCATCCCGCAGTCCCCGCCCAACCGGACGCCCCGCCTCGTCAACCGCCGGCAGGGCGAGGAAGAGGCGTTCGCCGGTTGCAGCATGCAATCCCGTTACTAGCCATAACGCACTGTGTGCGATCAATAAAGCGGCATCATCGGTTGCGTTGCGACGCAGAAGCACTTGCGCGGCCATTCCCAGCGCCGAACGACCGATCCGGCCCAGTCCGGTAGACGGCAGGACACCATGGGCGGTGGGCAGAATCACCGGCTGGTCTCCGCCCCGTCGCAACGACAGACTGAGGCGGTTGCCCGCAACACTGTCGAGGTCAATGATGCGGCTGGCACGGCGGATGGTGTCGCGTCCGGTGCGGGTGCGATGCTGTTCCTTCCAGCGGGCGGCGCGGCTGTCCAGCCGGGCCAGCGCGGCCAGATCGGCGCGATCGAGCGGCACAAAGGCATCCCAGGCGGTGATGCCGATATCTCCCAGCGGCACCAGCCGGGCATCGGCCACCTCGGCAGCGACGGCGGCGGGGACTTCCTGTAACGGAATCACCGTCGCCTGATCCCCCACCAGCAGCCGCAGGCGTTGTTCCAGCAGCCCGCCGGGACGAGAGAAGTTGCTTTCCTGAAAGACGTCGGCACAGGCAACACCCGCCGCCACACCGCCATAGGCCTGCAACAGGCTGCGCACCGCCGCAGGCGACAGCACGAACACCCGCCGCCGGGGCACACCGGGCAAAGGCGGGATCTCGGCCCGCACCAGCGGACTGTCCAGACTGCCGCCGATCAGCAGCGAACACCAGTCCTGATGGTTGACCAGCCGGACGATGGCCTCGCTGCCGACCAGCGGCACCACATGGCGCAACACACTGACCACCGCCGCAAAGGCAGGCTGCCCGGTCGCTTCGGACGCCGGGGCCTGACGCTGGCACGAGCGGGCGATGGTGGAAATCACCTCGATCAGGATGTCAGGCGTCAGGCCGGACAAGCGGATGGCCTGATCATCGCCCAACGAGACAATCACCGCCGCATCTTCCGGAGCTCCCAACCCCTTTAATGCCAACGGCGTCACATCCACCGAGGCGGGCAGACGGTCAACGGCCTCTCCCAGCTTGTCCAGCCAGCGGCGATCCCGGGCCGGGGCCGGAGGCGGGGCAAGCAACGCCGCCTGCTCGTCGGCCCGCAACGCCTCGCGCGCCTCGCGCAAGCGGCGGCTGAGCGACATCGGCACCGCTTCGCCCAGCGCGTTCCAGTCGGTGCTCAGCCAGTCTTCGACCGCTGTCGCCGCAATTCCACGGTGGGCAGCATAGTTCATCACCGTGGCATATTTGTTGATCTGGCTGTCCGACAGCCATTCCCAGCGCGGCGGGCCACCAGTGCCGTCCTCGACCTCCCGCCCGAACACCGCCTTGACCACCCGGATGAACGGATTGGTCGACCGGTCCTGCCGGGTCTGGCGGATACCCAGCACCTTGCACAGCGCCTCGAACGCCTCCGGCTCTTCCTGCACCAGCAGCCCGAAACGGTAGCAGTCCGCCACCGCCGAGCGGGCGCGGGCCTCGACCGCCGCCCGCGCCCGGCCCATCTCCTCCATCCAGGCGCGAAAGCTGGCGCGAGCCTGCTGGCGGGGCCGGTCGAGCAGGGTCAGGCTGCCGGTCAGGGTCTGTGTCACCCGCAGGGACGACGAGGGCGGCACTGTCATGGGGTTTTTCCTCCTGCCGGAGCCGGAGGAGGCATCGGCACTGCCGTAACCGGCTGATAGCCCTCGGCCCGCAGACTCCGCGCCAGGCTATCGGCCTGCTGTGGCCGCATGTTGGGGATCGAAATGGTGAACCATTGTGTCTGGTCGCCGTCCAGCCAGACGGCCAGCGCACTGGCGGGGTACAGCTTTTGCAAGGTCTTCAGGGCTGCCGCTGCCCGCTCCTGCGAGGCATACAGCCCCACCTCGACCGACCACGGCACCGGCAAGGCTGCCTCCGGGCTGGCCAGCGGCTTGCCATCGGCCCCCAGCAAATCGGGCGGCGGCGGATCGGTGGGAACCGCCAGTGCCGGCCCCGTGCCACGCGGACTGATCAACAGGGCCAACGGGCGGGCAGCTGGCAGAGGCGCGGCCTCTTTCGGTGTTTCCTTGGCGGGCGTTTCCTTGGCGGGCGTTTCCTTGGCGGGCGTTTCCTTCGCCGGTGCATCCTTCGCCGGGGCCGGGCTGGCATCGGTTTTTGCCGTGGGCGTGTCAGCCGGTTTGCTCCCGGTCGGGGCAGGCTCTCCGGGCTTGCTCTCTCCCGGTTTGGCATCCTCAGGCTTGCTGTCCACAGGTTTGCCATCAGCGACTTTGCCCCCTGCGGGGGGGGCCGTTTTGGCACTGGTCCCGGCGGCACGCAAATCCGCCGCTTCGTTCTGGATCGCCCGCTGGAACCGGGTTTGTGCGCTGTTTTCTGCAACGCGCATCAGGCGGGCAGCATCAAGGGCTTGCGGGCTGATCCAGAAGGTCACGCCCAGACCGGCCAGAATCAGCGTCGTCGCCGCTGCCCCGATCATCACCATTGCGCCCTTCATGACCGCATCCCCTTGTCGCCCTGCCTGCTCACACCATCACCTGTACCTGTCCGGCAAAACTGATGCTGATCATTCCCCCCCAATTGCACAACAGTTTTGAATCATTGCTCAGGGTCGGCATGTTACCCAGCAGGATTGTCGGCACCCCAACGATCCACGGGGCCGCCGTCGCCGGAATGCACGGCATCGGCGTCAACACTCCCAGCGCCGCCGCCGTCGCCGCCGCCACCATCGGGTTGGCAAGACTCATACAGGTGCCAAAGGGCAGGATGTTGAGGAACGGCTTGTTGTCCATGATGTTGGCGGCAGGCGTCGGAGCCATCACCATGTTGGTCGGCAACACCGACAGAACCGACGGAGCAGCCCCGAACGGACAACTGCAAACGGCTCCGGCAACGGTTTGGCAGCCCATGGCGGCCTCCTTTCAGCGATGAGGGGGGAGGGAGCCGCATCAGGCCCCGGTCAGACGTTTCCACCACGGCGTTTCCTGCCCGGCGGCAGAGGGGACCGGAACGGACGCCACCGGAGCAGGCTCGGCCCAATGGCTGGCCACCCCATGCCGGGCCAGCAACCCGCCCTTGTCATCATAGGTTTCCAGCCCGACCAGTGCCCCGGCATTATAAGTGCGGATTTCCTGTGGCTTGCCGGTCGCAACGGCATAACGGACCGAGGGGCCGTGCAGGACACCATCATGGAAACTGCGCCGCGCAATCACCTTGCCATCCGGGGTATAGTCCACCACCTGCCCCTCAAGGCGTCCGGCATGGAAGCCCTGATCACGGCTGCGATAGCCATCCGGGGTGAAGTACTGCGCCATCCCGTGCGGCTGCCCGCCCTGATGCGGAATGCGGGCGATCGGCTGGCCGGTTTCCGGGTCCAGCGAAATCATCTCGCCACTCAACTGGTCCTGATCATAGGCCATGCGGGTGATCGGACGACCGTTGCTGAACACCGTACTCGGGCCTTGTTTGCGCCCGGCGGCATAGGTCAGGCTCATCACCAGCAGGCCCTGATCATAAAACAGCGCCTCGCCATGGGGCACGCCCTGGGCCATCGGCACCTGACTGAGCAGCAGGCCAGCGGCATCATAGGTAATACAGTCCCCGTGCAGCACGCCATTCTGGAACCACATCACCTGCCGGACCATCTGGTCGGGACCATAACTGGTGTGCTGGCCGTCAATCTGGCCGCCAACGCGGGTATAGGACGCCAGCAGCGCCCCGCTGTCCGGGTCATGGTCGGCCACCGGACCATCGGGTAGAGGCGCTGGCGGCACGGGGGGCAAAGCCTCGGGATCGCTCATTGTCCGTCTCCCTTATCCCATCTTGATCAGGCCACCCTTGATCATGGCCATACCACCACCATCAAAGGTTCCCATCGCACTGCCCTTCATGGTCAACTGTGCCCCGGCCTTGCCGTCCAGATTGACCCCGCCGTCCAGCGTCAGCCCGACGCCTGCCTTGTGGGTGGCATTGACGCCGCCCTTGGTGTTGAGGTTCATCGCCGCTTCCAGCGTGGCATCGGTGCCACCCTTGGCGGTGAAGGTGGTGCCGCTTTTCAGCTCCATCGCCGTTCCGGCCTCGATGTTGGTGGCGGTGGCCGACTTGGTGCTGATGGTCGAGCCGGTGGACTGAATGGTGATGCTTTTGGCCTTGATCACCAGATCGCCATCAATGGTCAGGGTGTAATTGCCGGAAACCTTGTGGGTAAAATCAGCCTTGTTGGTGTGGCTTTCATCACCGGTGATGGTCTCGGTCGATTTGCCTTCGATGGTCACCGTCTCGTCGGTCTTGATTTCCTTGGTCCGGCTGCCGGTTTCAATCTTCAGGGTCTCGTCACCCTTCTTGATGGTGGTGGTGCGGCTGCCTTCGTTGAGGGTCAGCAGGTCGTTGGCCTTGTCGATGGTGGTTTCGCGCTGGTTCTTGACCAGCACGTTCATGTCCTTCTGGGCCTGAAGGTAGACTTCTTCGCTGTCTTTCTTGTCCTCGAAGCGCAGTTCGTTATAGCCCGCACTGCCCTTGGACGAATCCGATTTGATGGTCGATTTGGTCTGTTCGCCGGGCAGGGTATAGGGGACAGTCTGCTCGGCGTTGTACACGCTGCCGGTCACCAGTGGCCGGTCGGGGTTGCCTTCCAGAAAGCTGACCACCACTTCCTGCCCGATGCGCGGCAGGAACCACGCCCCCCAGCTTTTCCCCGCCCAGCCCTGCGCCACCCGCACCCAGCAGGACGAGTTTTCATCGCTGGTACCTTCCTGATCCCAGTGGAACTGCACCTTGATCCGGCCATAGCTGTCGGTCCAGATTTCCTCCCCCGACTTGCCGACCACCGTCGCCGTCTGCGTCCCGGCAATCAGCGGGCGCGGCACATGCGGCCACGGGCGGAACGGCGTATCCTTGGGGAAAGCCTGAAAGCTGTTTTCACAGCCGCGCTGGCTGATCTGGTGGCGGACCGACAGCAGGACCCATTCGGCATTCACATCATCGCGCGGATGGCCGCTGACGGTCATCGTTGCGCCGGGAACCAGTGCCGGAATGGTGGACTCGCCGGTAATGCGCAGGGCGGGCAGCTCGTAGGCTTCCATCCGCAGGGCAGCATAGCTCTCGCCGTCGGTTTTCTTGGCATACAGGCCCGGATAGTCATAGCGCCGCATGGTCGAGCCGCTGCCATCGACCTTGGCAAACAATTGTGTCGAAGGCGTTTCGAAATTGTAGTCGTCATAGGCCACCTTGCCGGTGGTGACGGCATGTTCCACCTGCAACGACGAAATCACGTCGCCGCGCTGGCGGGTCTGGCCCAGAAACGGCGTCTGGTACAGGGCGCTGTCCAGCCCGGCAGCGGCACTATGGGCCGAGGCATCATCGGCCAGCACCATGGTATGCTTGGAAGACTCATGCTCGAAAAAGAAAAAGATGCCTTCTTCGGCCATCAGGCGGCAGATGAAATCATAGGCGGTTTCGCGGTACTGCACGCAGTATTCACGCGGGGTGTAGCTTTTCTTCAGGCTCTTTTTCAGGTCGGTAAAGCCCAGATCGCTGCACACCGCCGAAATGATGTCGGGGACCGATTTGTTCTGGAAAATCCGGCAGTCGCTGCTCAGGGTCAGCATCCACGTCCACGGCACCAGTTCGGCCCAATAGAGGGTCACCCGGCCATCGGTCGGCCCCTGAATGAAGCGGGCCACCCGGCCATGAAAATAGCGCGACGTTCCCGACGGCGTTTGCAGGGTGACGCCCGCCGCTTTCCCGATCACCGACGAGGCATCCAGACTGCTCGACGAGGCTTCCATTTCCAGATGAAAGGAGTACAGCCCGAACATTTCCTCGTGACCGCTGAGCGAACGCAGGATCAACGCATCCTTCCCCAGCGGGGTCGATACCGAAAAGGTCAGGTTGTCCTGGGTGGCGGTCATGGGGCTCCCCCTGTGCTGTCATCAAGGGATCGTAACGCTATCGCAAAGGTCCCGTCGGCGGCCAGCGACACCCGCGCCGACACCAGATCGCGCCCGTCGGCCATCGCTTGCAGCACCGCCACCGACAGGTCAGGCAGCAGGGCCCCACTCAGCAGATGGTCAATGGCGCGCGCACCGCTGTCGGTCGAGACACAGCGTTCCGCCATCGCCGCCACCACCGCCGGATCAATGTCCAGCGGCACCCCGTGGCTGGCCTGAAAGCGGTCGGCGATCTTTTTCAGCTTCAGGGTGACGATGGTCCGCACCCGCTGTTCGTCCAGCGGATAATAGGGCACCACCGTCAGACGCCCGAGCAGGGCGGCCTTGAAGTGGGCCAGCAACTCGGGGTGAATCGCCTCGATCAGCAACGACGGCTCGGGGCGGCGGTGCTGGGCGCACAGGTGGGTGATGGTATCGCTGCCCAGATTGCTGGTCAGCATGATCACCGTGTTCTTGAAATCGACCACCACCCCGTCGGTGTCTTCAAGAGTGCCCTTGTCAAACACCTGATAGAACAGCTCGATCACGTCGGGATGGGCCTTTTCCACCTCGTCGAGCAGCACCACGCAATAGGGATTGCGCTTGACCGCCTCGGTCAGCACGCCGCCCTGACCAAAGCCGACATAGCCCGGCGGCGCGCCCTTCAGACGGCTGACCGAGTGGGCTTCCTGATATTCGCTCATGTTGATGGTGACAATCCGCCGCTCGCCGCCGTACAGCAGTTCGGCCATGGTCAGTGCCGTTTCGGTCTTCCCCACCCCCGACGGCCCGGCCAGCAGGAACACCCCGGTCGGTTTGCCCGGTTCGTCCAGTCCGGCGCGCGAAGTCTGAATCCGCTGGGCCACCGCTTCGAGGGCATGATCCTGTCCGACCACCCGTTCGGCCATTCGTTCGCGCAGTGACAACACCGCCTGAATTTCATCGGACACCATCCGCCCGACCGGAATGCCGGTCCAGGCCGACACCACCCCGGCGATGGCCGCCCCGTCAACGCTGGCCAGCACCAGCGGGGCCCCGGCCTGCAACACATCCAGCTCCAGCCGCAGCCCGGCCAGTTCGTCCTTGATCTGCGCCCGCTCGATCACCTCGCTGACCTGCCCGGCCCGCTGTTCGAGCGCGTGAATCTTGCGCACCGTCGCCAGTTCCTGCTGCCAGCGGCTTTCCAGTCGGGTGCGGTTTTCATCAATGGTCCGGCGGCGGCTTTCCAGCTCGTCGATCCGGCTGGCGTGCGGGCGGCCTTGCGCCTCTTCACGGTCGAGGATCGCCAGTTCGCGGTCGATGCTGGCCAGATCGTGGTTCAGCGCCTCGATATCGACCGGCGTGCCGTGCAGCCCCAGCGCCACCCGCGCACAGGCCGTATCGAGCACCGAAATCCCCTTGTCCGGCAACTGCCGCCCGACGATATAGCGCCCGGACAGGCGGACGGCATCGACCACCGCCTCGTCGAGAATGCACACTCCGTGATGCTTTTCCAGCGTCGGCACCAGACCGCGCAGCATGCCAATCGCCGTTTCCTCGTCCGGCTCGGCCACCTTGACCACCTGAAAACGCCGCGCCAGCGCCGGGTCTTTTTCGATGGTCTTTTTGTATTCCGCCCAGGTGGTGGCCCCGATGGTGCGCAGCTCGCCACGGGCCATCGCCGGTTTCAGCAGGTTGGCGGCATCGCCCACCCCCTGCTCGCCCCCGGCCCCCATCAGGGTGTGGGCTTCGTCGATGAACAGGATCACCGGCACCGGGCTGGCTTTCACCTCGGCAATCACCCCCTTCAGGCGGCTTTCAAATTCGCCCTTCAGGCTGGTTCCGGCCTGCAACAGCCCCAGATCGAGGCTGCGCACCACCACCCCCTTCAGGGCCGGAGGCACGTCGTCAGAGACGATTTTCTGCGCAAAGCCTTCGACCACCGCCGTCTTGCCCACCCCGGCCTCGCCGGTCAGGATCGGGTTGTTCTGCCGCCGCCGCATCAGGATGTCGATCACCGCGCGGATTTCCCGTTCGCGCCCGAACACCGGGTCAATGCGACCGGCCCGCGCCTCGGCGGTGATGTCGAGGGTATAGGCGTCCAGCGCCCCGCCCTTGCCTGCGGCCTCGGCGCTGGCAGTGGCTCCCGCCGCCGGGGCACTGCCCGCCCCCAGCGGAGATTCCGTACTGCCCGCCGTCACCGCCGCGATTTCTCCGCGCAGGCGGGCGGCGGTCACCGTCAGCAGGGTCGGCGCACTGTCGAGCAACAGCGAGCGCAGGGTGTCATGTTCCAGAAAGGCCAGCAGCACCGCCGACGAGCGCACCCGCGTTTCGCCCAGCGACAGCGACGCCCGCACCCAGGCTTCTTCCAGCAGTTTCGGCAGATGGGGCGAAAAGGCCGGGGTGCGGGTGGCCCCCTGCTTGAAACGGGCCACCGCCTGATCCAGCTGACCACGGATTTTGCTGCCATCGACGCCATAGGCGCGCAGGATCAACGCCAGATCGTTGTCACTCTGGTCCAGCAGGGCCAACAGGAAGTGCTCCGGCTCGACATTATAGTGTGTGCGCTGAACACACAGCTCGGCGGCACGCTCCAGGGCCTTTCGGCACGGAGGCCCCAGACGGGTTACCAGTTCCTTCAGGGTTTCCGCACTGCTCATCGGAAGCTCTCCACTGTCTGGGGCCGGGTTAGGGCGGCAGCAATTTCATCAACGGTCGGAACGGTCAGCACCACCTGGGTGTCATCGCTGCGCGGGGTGCGGGTAGACAGCCATGCACTGTAGCCCAGCCGTGGCCCCGAGGGGGCCGGGGTGGCCGACAGGCGCAGGCCGGGCAGGTCGGCCCGCCGCAAGACCAGCCGCAGCGACACATCAAGGTCACGGTCGAGATAAAAGCGGATCAGCGAGGCCACCCGCAGATGCTGCGCCCCACCGGGGAGCAGGCCGCGAAAGGCCGACAGGGACAGCGGCCCGACATCCAGCCGGATACCATCATCCTGTGCCCACACCCGCGTGCCCAGCACCACGCCTTGCCCCAGCCGGGCATTCTGGCCGCCGAAACCGCGCAGGTCGGCAAGGCGGCTGTGGTCGCCCTTGGCCAGCGGCAACCAGCGCCCGCGCAGGGCGTGCAGGCGCACCGGAGCCCCGATCATGTCTTCCAGAATTTGTACCAGTCCGGCCGCCGAGCGGGGACGGCTGGCAAACAGGGCGGCATAGCGCAACAGCAGACGGTCCGGGATTGCCAGGCGCCCGGCCAGCCCCGGCGTTCCCAGCCCCAGCATCGCCAGCAGATAGCCGGTCATCCGCCCCTGATCGGGTGGCAGGTTGTCCAGACCGGGATAATGGCGCCGTTTGGCCCGGATCAGCACCGACACCAGCCGGTGGACAAACATGTCGAGGAACGCCTTCATCGCCCGGTCGCCCCGGGCCACCCGGTCACGCACCATTTCGGTGTAGGCGTGCGGCAGCGGGCCGTTCTGGCCGATCAGGTCCAGAAAGGTCACCACCAGTTGCGGCGGCAGGGCCGGATGCCGCTCATCGGCGGGGCGGGCAGGTTTCAGGGCAGCGATGGCACTGGCCGGAAAGCCCATCCCGCCAGCCCCGACAAAGCGCATCGCTTCACGGCGGGGGTCCGGGCTGCTGGCCAGCGGATCGGCCTCAGGCGCAAGGGCCTCCAGCAGACGGGCCGCCTGGAAGGGATCAAAGCGATAGGGCTCTTCTGCCAGAACGTCCTTTACAGGACGTCCAGAACGCCAGTGACGGCGGGCCATCGTTTCCAGTCCTCATCCCGTTGAAGCGAGCGCACGGTCAGTTGGGTAAAACTGTTGACCGAGGCATAAAGGGCAAAGAAATGCCGCAGCACCGCGCCAAACAGAAAGGCGCTGGAGCCGACATAGTTCCGTTCATCAAAGGTCAGGGTGATGGCATGCCCCGATACAAAGCCGCGCCAGGCTTCCTGCCCCATCCGGCTGACCGTCCGTTCCACCGCCATTTCCTTCAGGCCGTCGATCTGCTGGCGGAATCCCGGCTGACCGCTTTGCCCGTACAGCACCAGAATTTCCTTCAGCGCGGTCAGGCAGGCCGGATTATTGCCCAGCGACAGGTGATTCAGCGACAGGTGACTGACCAACCGCCACAGCGTTTCCCCCGCCAACGGCGGCATCCGTTGCGGATTGGGCCGCCGCAACAGGGTGATCAGCGAGGCGGGCAAGGCATCTTCGACCTGCAACAACGTGCCGGGCGGCAGTTCTTCCGCCAGTCCGCGATTGGTACACAGGGTATGGGCGAACACCGTCTTGTCGGCAGGCAAACGCGGTGTGAAGTCGAGATCAAGGAAGCTGATCATCAGATCGGTTCCCGGCACATGCAGCCGCGACGACGGCACCCGCCGGGTGGCAAAAAAAGACCGCTCCTGCGTGGCTTCGCCGTGCTGGACCGAGAAATAGGGCGCGATCACACTGGCCTGTTCGCGCGGGTCCGCCGACGCCGAGACCTTCAGCACCGAATGAATCTCGGTGATCGATTCAAAACGGGCGTCAGGAACCAGCAGGTATTCATGGCGGGTATGATCCAGCCGCAGCGGCTCGCTGGTGCGTTCGAACAGGTTGACCACCGGGGTACAGCCCAGCTCCAGCGCCTGATCATCCAGCATCACCGTCTTGGGGGGCGCGCTGCCCAGCAGGAACAGGATTTCGGATCGGGTACCCCGCAGCGCCCCGCGCAGCCCGGCGACATCAAGGAACAGGAATTTCTCGGGGCAGGCAAAGTATTCCTGCACCAGACGATAGCCGGGATGGGCCTGCGGCGGCGCAGGCAACACCGCCTCGCGCGGGCCAAAGCCGACCGGGCGGATGGCCTCTGGCCCCAGACGGGCGGATGGGCGCTCGGCGCCTTCGGGCACCACCAGCACCCCACGGGCCGCCGCCAGCAGTTCGTACAGGGGGGCTGCCGACAGCACATCTCCCGCCAGATGCAGGCGCAGTTCATCCAGCGGCAAGGCCTCCAGCGGCAGGCTTCCCCGCGTTTCCACCGGCACCACCAGCACGGCAGCAGCAGAGGCCCCGCTCAGGAACGGATAGGCGTCAACACTGGTCAGACGGGGCCGCCCCAGCCGCACCGGCCACAGGGTCACATCATAGGCGGTGCGAAAGCGGCAGGTCGCCCCCTGTGCCGTTTCGGCAAACAGCGACGTTCCACGGGCAATAAGATGGCCGTCAGTCAGCGCCCCTTGCGTCAGCTTGGGTTCAAAACGGGCGATGGCCACCGACGGGGCCGGGGCGGTCAGGTGCGGATAGAGCACATCCAGCAACGCCCCCGGAATCAACGGGAAATCGTTGTCGATGGTGGTCTGGATGCGGGCGGTCAGAAAGGCAAAGGCTTCGATCAGCCGTTCCACCTGTGGGTCGGCGCTGCCATCGGCCCCCAGATCCAGCCGGGCGGCGGCCTTGGGATAGGCCCGGGCAAACTCGCTCCCCAGGGTCCGCAGAGCCTGAAGCTCGCGCTGGTATGCCACCAGCAGGTCTTCGTTAAAGGCGCTCATCGGACCATACCTTTTATCTGTTCCCCACCCCGCGTGTCACACGATAGCAGCCTGATCATCGTGCGTTAAATCCGAAATCCAGACCAGCGTGCGTCAGATCTGACCACAGGACACGACAGTCCTCGCAGGGAGATGGGCTACCGCCCATACCTGTTCGGGGGCCAATGCCCCCGAACCCCCATTTTCTCTTTTATGATCAAAGAAATGGGGTCTGGGGTCTGTCGCAGTAATTCAAACGGGTTATTCCCCACCAACTGCCGGCCCGGCATCGGGCAGCGCCACCCGCACATGCACCGGCTCGCGCAGGGCCCCCGAGGCCAGAACACCTTCGATCACCGCCAGCCAGCGCGGCAGTCGGGTCGTTTCATCCCGTTCAACGGTGACCACCGGATTGAGCAGGCGCGGCTCAAAGGCCCGCAGCGCCGCTTCGGCTTCGCGGGCGAAGCGGGCGTGGCCTTCCAGCCCATCGGCGGCATAGGTGGAAAAGTCGGGAATGCCGTAATCAATCACACTGCGCGGCCATCGGCGCAGGGCCGCTGCCGCGATCGGGGCACGGGTATTGAACAGGCGGGAGATTTCCGCCTGCACCGATGCCATCAGCCCGTCAATCCCGAACGACCGGTACGGGCGGGCTTCATGGGTGTGACCCGGCTGTTCATCCACCAGACGCTCAAGGAGCGGAACCGGCGCCCCCGGAAGGGAACGCCGGTCCACCGCCGCCGGAATACCGGAGATCGGCCCGTAGGTTGAACGCCGGGGCGGAGCTTGCTCCGCCATCGTCGTGTCCGACCCGCCGGGTTACGACGACGACGCGCCCTTGGCCAGCATCAGGTCGTATTCGTAAGCGAGGTTGCCCTTCTGGACCGACTCGTCTTCCTGCGCCATGTACCACCACTTGATCTTCGAGTAGTTCAGGGTCAGGGTTTCGGTCGGCACGCCACCGCCGCCGCCAACCGACACCGACGAAATGATGGCGTTGGTCAGGGTGTATTCGATGTACTTCTTTGGTGCCTTGGTGGCTTCATCCATCTGGTAGATGGTGATGATCGCCGTGGGATGGTTCTTGCCGATGCAGCAGTTGTAGTTCAGCACCGGGCTGGCCTTGTCGAACAGCTTGGTCAGCACGAAATCCTGATGCTGCGGCTTGCCCGAGGTACGCTTGTTGTTCGACACGTCAAAGGTCAGCGGCTGCGACACGCCATGCGAATAGCTGAGGCACTGGATCTTGCCGACGTTGTCCTGCAACTGGCAGTCACCGACCACTTCCTTGCCCAGATCGAGAATGATGTAGTCCATCACGGAAACTCCTGAAGTTTGCCCGGGAAATACGAACCCCTGTTTTCCCGCAACGACAAACAAAACCATGGAAATGCGAGAGATACGCCCCGCCGTTCAGGGATCATTGAACGGCGGGGGCATCAAAGGAACGCCCAGGGAGCCGAACGCCTGATGATCAGGCGCTGCGGGTTGCACTCGGCGGCGGCAGCTCGGCCACCAGACGGATCGAGGCCGTCAGCTCTTCGAGCTGGAAGTGCGGGCGCAGGAAGACGGTGGCGTTGTACACACCCGGCTTGCCCGGAACTTCGGTGACGTCAATCCGCGCTTCGCGCAGCGGATAGGCCGCCTTGATCGACTGCTGGGCATTGTCGTCCAGCAACACGTAGTTGGTGATCCAGGTGTTGAGGTAGCTCGACACGTTGCTGGCAGTCATGAAGCTGCCAATCTTGTCGCGCATGATCACCTTGAGGTAATGGGCAAAGCGCGACACGTTCAGCATGTAAGGCAGCATCGACGACAGACGGGCGTTGGCGTTGGCGCTGTCGAGGTTGTAGACCTTCGGCTTGTTGGTCGTCTGGCCGCCAAAGAAGGCCGCGTAATCGGTGCCCTTGCAGTGACACAGCGAAATGAAGCCGAGATCATTGATCTCTTTTTCACGCCGGTCGGTGACAGCGACTTCGGTCGGACACTTCAGCGCAATGTCACCGTCGTCGGTCGGGAAGGTGTGGGCCGGCAGGCCTTCGACCTTGCCACCGCCTTCGACGCCGCGAATGGCCGCCGTCCAGCCATAGAGGGCAAAGGCGTTGGTGATGCGCTGGGCCATCACCCACACCGGGTTGCCCCACAGATAGCGGCTGTGGTCGCGGCCATCGACGTCTTCGACGAAGTTCACGTCTTCGACCGGCACCGTTTCCGGGCCATAGGGCAGACGCACCAGCCAGCGCGGCAGGGTCAGCGCGACATACCGGCTGTCTTCGCTTTCCCGGAACGACCGCCACTTGACCAGTTCGGTGCTTTCAAAGATCTTCGACAGATCGCGCGGGTTCATCAGTTCCAGCCAGCTGTCCATGTCGAACATCTTGGGGCTGACCCCACCGATGAACGGGGCATGGGCGGCGGCGGCCACCTGCGACATCTTTTCGAGGAAGGCGACATCCTGCGGATGACGGCCAAATTCGAAATCACCGATCAGGCAGCTGTAGGGATGGCCCCCAAAGGTGCCGTATTCTTCTTCGTACAGCTTTTTGAACAGCACCGACTGGTCGAATTCGACCGCCTTTTCCAGATCCTTTTGCAGCTCGGGACGCGAGGCGTTGAGCACGCGGATCTTCAGGCGGGTCGAGGTTTCGGAATTCATCACCAGATAGTGCATGCCGCGCCAGGTGGATTCCAGTTTCTGGAAATCCTGGTGGTGCATCACTTCGTTCAGCTGCGCCGAGATCAGGTCATCGATGGCGGCAATGCGATCATTGATCGCCTGCACCACGTCGTTGGCAACGGTCTGGCCTTCGGCCAGGATCTGGTCAACGAATTCGCTCAGCAGGTCCTTGGCATGGGCCTGCTGGCTGTCGTCGCGGGCCATGTGCCCTTCGACGAGGATGCGATCAAGGATCGGCAGCGTTTCGGTCGCCGTCGCAGTCCCGGCGGTCGGTTCGGTGTCGGCCATTACTGGTCCTCCTGTCGTGGGCGGCGCTGCCGTTTGCTATGGCGCGCTTCGCCCCCTGGTCAGTCTGGAAGATGGAGCGGATGACTTACGCTTCGGCGGGCGTTTCGTCGGCTTTGGCCAGGCTGCTCTTCAGCTCTTTCTGAGCGTCCGTGCTGGCAATCACCGAGCGCAACAGCGCGTCGAGTTCGTCGTTGCCGTCCAGCTTGGCCAGCAGGTCGCGCAGACGCAGGCGGGCTTCAAACAGCTTGGCCAGCGCCGGAACCTGCTTCAGCACGTTGACCGGCTCGAAGTCTTCGATCGACTTGAAGCCCAGTTCGACGTTCAGCTGGCTGTCGTCATCAGCCAGACGGTTCGGGACGCGGAACGCCAGACGCGGCTTGGCAGCGTCCATCACATCATTGAAATTGTCGCGGTCGATTTCAACGAACTTGCGTTCTTTCAGCTTGGGCAGGGCCACAGCGGGCTTGGCCGACAGGTCCGCCATCACGCCGACGACGAAGGGCAGTTCCTTCTTTTCAATAGCGTCGCCGATTTCCACATCATAGGTGATCTGCACGCGGGGCGGGCGAACCCGGTCCAGCTTGTGCTGAATGCTCTCTGCCATATCTCCCTCCGTACCTGCGGCTGTGCATTCCGCAGTGTGAGACCGGACGCAAGGCGCCCTGATTGCTGTTTGTGTGTTCCCGGACCTGCCCGACCAGCGCTGTTTCAAGACAAACTCAAAACAGATGCATCAGGCATTTATCAACTTATAGGAGCATACCCACTTTGTCGAACCGGCAACGGTGATACCATACTGTAGGGTGACAATACTCTATCGTCAAAGTAATTTTTAAGAAAAAACAAACAATAACAATGTATTAAGAAATATATAACCACGCCATCGCCAAAACGAAAAGCGTTATTGGCGATTCTTTTAATATTGGAAACAGTTTTTTCTTGTCGGAAACAAAAGGCTTCCTTCTAAATCCCGCTACTCCTCGTGCAGGTCCAGCAACGACATCAGTCGCAACCGGTCCTGACTGTCTTCCAGCAACTCTGCCAGTAATTCGGGCAGTGGCAGACTGCCCCAGCGAATTGCCCGACGCAGCAGGTAGGACACCGGGCTGTGCGGCTCGGTCCGGGCCAGAAAATCAGCCACCTCGGCCAGAGACTCGAACGCCTCGGCGCGCGAACGGATCGGCCCGCGCAGAACGGTTTCATCGACCATCGGGGCCGCCTCCTGTTGCTCTGTGGTCAGCGAACCGGTCATGTCCGGCCCGCTGTCTGCCTGTTCCACCGGTTCCTCCTCCGGTTCGGGCTCCGGCTCCGGTTCAGGCTCGGGAGGCGTCAGACTGATCCCCCGCTGAGTCAGATCGCGGTCAATCTTGTCCACACTGCCCTGCAAAACGGTGCGCAACCGGGCAAATCCCGGCTGCTGGTTCAGCGGCAGATGCAGCCCCAGCACCGCCTCCAGATCCTGCAGGGCGGTCAACGCGTCGTTGAGTCCCCGGTGACAGGCCAGCAAATGCTCTGCCGGTGTCTGGCGCAGTGCCTCCAGAATGTGGGCCAGCATCGGCACCCGCCGACCACCATCACGGGGCAGGGTGTCCTCGTCGTCCGTGTCCGGCGCTGCCGCATCAATGTCGGCGTGGGAAAACGACGGATCATCATCGGACAGCGACAACGGCAGGCGGGCCACGGTGCGCGCCAGCGACTCGTTCAGCCACGCCAGAGCATTCAGCCGGGCCTCGGGATCACCGTCATCATCCAGTTCCGGATGCAGGGTCGGCCACTGGCTCCGGCACAGCTCGACCAACACCCGCAGCCCGCAGGCCAGTCCGCCAAAGCCATGCAGACGGGCCAGGGCCTCGGTCAACCACAGCCCCAACTGCAAATCCTTGCTGCTGGTCTGCAACGCCTTCAGGGAGGCTTCTTTCACCGTCCGCCAGTCGCCCGCCTTGACCGCCGTCTGCCAGATTCCCTGCGGCAGGTTGGGGTCTTCTTCGTGGCGGGCGGCGCGGATCAGGTCATAGGTGCCCTCATAACGCAACGACTCACCACTGGGCCGCTCGCCCTCAAAGGGCATGGCCAGCGCCAGCGGATCAACGCCGGGATCACTGCCTTCGCCGGGACTGACCCGGTAGGCGAAACTGCGCAGTCGCAAGGTCGCCAACTGGCTCATCGCGGATATCCTCCTGTTGCAGGGACGGCAGCCAGCGATGACCCGCCATAGGGGTTGCCATAAGACGGGGCACCAGAGGGCTGAACGCTGGCGCCTTGTTGCCGCCCACCCCGTTCCGTCACCGGCGCCAGAACCGGGAAGTCCGGGACGATCAGCGTCTCGACCGGCGCCGCAGCCGAAGCCCCCGCCGGAGCCGGAGGCAGAACCGGTTGCAGGCCAAAGCGCAGGAATGCCGTCGTCCCCACCTGCCCGTTGGCCGCCGCATCCAGCGCACTGGTTGACATGCGTACCACCTGCTGGTTTTTGCTGTCGGCCTTTTCCAGCGTCACTGGCCGGGTCGGCACATGGAACATCACGATGTTCGGCTGCGGACGGCGGGCAGTATCAAACTGCCCCCGCTGCACCGACTGTTGCCGCAGCATCGTCACCAGCGACCACGGATCGGTATAGGAGAACACCGCCGTTGCCGGAGGCTCCACCGCAGGCCGGTTGTCGGCGGTGGCAAACGGCAGCGACGGGCTGTCCTTGGCCCAGCGCATCCGCACCGTCACCGGGTCGCCCCAGCGCCATTGCACCGGCGTTGACACCGACCCGGCCAAAGGCGCCAGCGGCGGGTCTTGCAGGGTTTGCGAGCCGACACTGACACTCCAGGTCAGGATCTGGTTGGCATTGACCTCAAAGGGACGATTGACGCGGAAGTCCACCGACAGGGTATAGGCCCCCGGTGGCTCACCGGGCTTGCTGGCCAGAATGGGGGTCATGAACGAGCGCACCGATGCCAGTTGCGCCAGAAACTGCTCGGCAGCGGCACGGGTGGCATAGGTCATGGTCCCGCGTGCCAGCTCCTGCTTGATGCCCGGCTCCAGCATGTCGTACTCGGCAAAGAAGCCCTTGACGTCTGCCGGGGTCGCCGCCCGCAGGCCGTTGCCGTCCAGACTGTCGGCAAACGGATAGCGTCCGGCCAGCCGTTCATTGAACAAACGGGCCACCCGGGTATAGGACCCGGCCAGAATCCCCGTCCCACCGTTCAGTTCATCACAGCGCGCCCACACATCTTCCAGCAGGCGGTTCTTCTGGTTGAGGAAGTAATCATCCGACGCCTGCCCCGGTCCCAGCGCCGCCAGTTTGTCACCGCAGTCGGTCACCGTCAGCCCGGCCAGCGTAAAGCGGACAAAGCTTTCCAGCTGGACCAGTGTCGAACCGGGCCGACGCTGATAATAGGAATCCACTTCCTGAAACAGCCGCTGCCAGCGGCGGACCAGCGGACGCTGGGCCATGCCGCGCCCGTTGTCGGTGGTGGCGAGCACGGTCAGCGCCGGTTCGGCATAATCGACCGCCAGCCGGTGCGCCCGTTCCCGCTGGAAGGCGAGATACTGTTGCAGGGCAACGTCATCGACCGCGTTGAACAGAACGCCGGTGAGGGGCCGCAGGCCATCCCACATCTGCACCGGACTGAGGGCGTTATAGAGGGTGTCATTGCTCAGCAGGCCATCCACCCGCCCCAGCAGGTCATAGGCTCCGACCCCGGCGGCTTCGGCCAGATCATCGCGCTGTACCACACTGCCCAGCGTGTTGAAGGCGGTCATCAGCACCGCCAGCGACTCGTTGGCCTGCTTCAGGTTGTTGACGTCGGACGCCACCACGCTTTCGACCGGCCCGCGCCAGGTCTCGGATACCGGTTGCTGTTGAATGGCGTGGGCAATCAGCCACAGCAGGTTGCTGGTCAGGCGCTGTTCGATGACCGCCTGCACCCGTGGCCGCAGACTTTGGGGGAAACGTGGCATGGCATCGCCCATATAGGCGTCGTAGTCACGCCACATGCCGATTGCCCGCTTCAGGCGTTCCAGATCCCAGGTGATCCGCCCCTGTACCTGCGGAATGACCTCGGCAGGAACGGCGGTCATGAAGCTTTTGTCAAACAGGGTGCTAAGGGCCGACGACAAGGCCATCAACGGCTGCGATACCGTCATGGTTCCACTGTCCCCGACCACCAGCAACGGGCCGGTGAGCGGCGAGTCATAGGCCGCCAGTTTACGCTGGAACCGCCGCAAGGTTCCCTCGACATCGGCCACCACCCGATCCCGCACCCGTGGCCCGAGGAAATGGTTCTCGCCCATCCGGGCCACCAGTGCGGTGATATCGCCTTCCCGGCGCAGCTGGCCATCGGCGACCAGCCCCCACCACGGTTCACTCAGCAGGCGGTTCAGGGTGTTGGTCCCCTGCCGCACCTGCCACAACAATGTTCCCTGCGGGTCTTCGCTGCCGGTTTGCAGCTTGTACAGGTCACCGGCCAGCGTGCGCAGGGCCTCGGCCAGCTCGCCCTGCTCGGTCAGATCGTTCAGCACCATCCAGACCAGCTGCGACAGCCGCTCGGCGGCGGCACCGTCGAAGCGGTCGATGGCAAAGCGCCGCCGCCCGGTCCGTTCCAGCGCCGAACGCAGCAGGTCGGGGTATTTGCTGAATTCCGGCGGCAGTTCAAATCCCATCAGGGTGCGCACCAGATTCGACAGCTCCGCCGGACCGTCCGAACCGCTGAGGTTGTTATAGCGTTTGACGTCACTGTCGAGAGCATCCAGCGCATCCATGAAGCGGATCAGGGTGCTGAGCGAGGCCGGACGACCGCCTTCGCCACTCTGCGCCCGCAGGCCGGTCAGCGGCCCCTTGATCAGCTCGTCGGCCCGCTGGTCCAGCCGCAATTCCATCGCATCCAGCACGATGTGTTCAAAGCCGAGCGCCAGAAAACCGGCAATGTCATCTCCGGCGCTGCTGAACCACGAACTGGGGATGAACGGCGTCCCCAGCGTGCTGGTGCGAATGGTGCCCAACGCATCCAGCAGGGCGCGCGCCGCCTCCAGCTTGATTTCGGCATTGACCGCCTTCTGGATGGCAACCTTGGGAGGTGACGCCGCGCCGTTTTCCAGCTCATCAACATCACCCGACATCGGCACCGCCCGGTTACCCTGACTTTGCCGCATGTCATCACGGACAGCGGTCAGCGCCTGTTGCAGCGAGCCCAGATTCTGGTCCAGCGACCACGTCGACCACGCCAGCCCACCGCACAGCGCCAGTCCAGCCACGCCCGCCGCAATCTGCATCCGCTGAACTTCGCGCCGGTCGGTGCCAAAACCGCCTTCCAGCGGGCGGGCTACCGCCCGTTCGGCAAAGATTTTACGGCGGAACAGGTGGCGAACCAGAATCGGGCGGGGCACAGCCCCTTCGACCGAAGCAATGGTGGCCACGTCGTCGGTGGCTTCGCCCAGAATGCGGGCGGTGGCATTGGCGATCAGGCTGTCCCGTTCCCCCGGCAGCGAACCGACGAACCAGACCCCACGGAAAAAGAACGATTCATGGTAGGCCGTCGGCTGGAACACCATCGACAGCATCGCCTTTAACGGCTGACGCAGGCGGTCAAAGGCGGCGGGGAACAACACCATCCCCGATGCCTTGGGGCTGCCCACCGGCAGGTCGGCACTCAGCGACACCTGTCCGCGGAAAATATCCAGCGACAGGCTGTCGAACACTTCATCAATCCAGCTTTGCAGATAGGCTTCGTCCAGCGCATGCGGATTGGACCAGCCAAACATCTCGCTGCGCCGCTCGGGTGGCATGGCCGACCAATAGCTGGTAAAGCCGTGAATCAGGTCGCACTTGCTGACCACCACATAGACCGGCAGGCGCAGCCCCAGTTCTTCCTGAGCCACCCGCAGACGGCGATGGAAATCACGGCCCCGCTCCAGCAAGGCCTCGCGGCTGAGGGCGGCGGCACCAATCAGGTCTTCGGCAGAAATGGTCAGGATCAGGCCATTCAGCGGCCGCCGGGCGCGCACCCGCCGCAGCCGACCCAGAAACCGCCGCCACGCACCATCATGCCCGGCAGCGCCAGCCTGACGGGTTCCCATCAGCAAGCTGCCGGGAACGTCGACCACCAGACCATCGTCAAACAGCCACCACGTCGGCTCGTTGATCGCCCCTGCCCCGCCGTCGATCCGGTCCGGCCCCAGGTCCACCGCTTCCATGATCGCCGTTTTTCCGGCGGCGGGGGAGCCGATCAGGGCATACCATGGCACGCGATAGCGGCGACCGCCGAGAATCTTCAGCACATCGCGCAAGCCCAGCCCGGCCCCGGCAGGGGACACCGGTTCATCTTCCAGCGACAACACCGGCGGCTCGTCGGCGGTCAGAGGGGCAGCGGCCGGTTCCGCTGGCGGCGGAGGCGGAGGCGGCGCAGCCATTGACGGCGGTGGCGCACTTTGCGCGCTGCTTTTGGCAACCTTGTACACATACAGGGCCAGCAGGATCAGGATCAGAACCCCCAGCACCGCCAGCGCTACCCCGATCGTCGGCAGGTAGGGCGCCAGTTGTGCCAGCAGGGACGGCGCAGCGGTCTCGGCCATGATCGCTCAGCCCTCCCCGATAATGGCGCGGACCGGGCCGGTCAGCCAGACCCACAGCCCGTGCGAGACCAGCAGATAGCCCAGCACAAAGATCACCACCGCCCAGATCCACGGACGGATGGCGGGTAAAAACTGCTCGCGGCCTTCATCCAGGGTATGGGCATAACTGCTGGCAAACACCGGTTCGGACGGCAGCACTGCGGGCAATCGCAAGCCAATGAAATCGCGCAGCCGCTGGCGATAGGTTTCAAGAATCGCTTCGCCATCCCCCCGATAGCGGCCCTTGAAGCCCAACGTCAGGACCATCAGGTAGATCGAGGCCAGTTCGATGTGCAGCGGGTCACCACCATCAAGCAGGGCGTCAATCAGGCGAAACACCCGCTCGCCGGAAATCGAGCTGCCAAACAGGCGGGTTTCCACCAGCGTATCCCGCCAGACCAGACGGCCTTCCCACTCGACTTCATGCAGGAATGTTTCATCGGCCAGCGCGGCCATCATGTATTTGGCATCGCGATAGATCGCCGCACCATAGGCTCCGCCCAGACGGGCGGCCTCGGCGGCCCCTTCTTCCAGCCGCTGGCAAATCTGGCGGACCATCCGTTCCACCAGATCGACCGGCTTGCCCGCTGGCAACGGCGAGGCCATCGCCGGAGAGGCGGCAGGCGGGATGATCAACGACGGCGGAATGGGCGACGCCGAAACGGAAGAGGGGGGAACCTGCTGCGGGTCAAGGGCCGCATCGGCACTCAGGCCAGTGAAACTCACCCCCTGGTCGGCACGGGCTCCGGCGGCGCGGGCTTCGTCGACCAGCAGGCGGATTCCGGCGTAAAAGGCCCGGAACTGAAACACCAGAAACCCGGCTTTGCGCCCATCGGGCAAGGTGGTCAGCCCGGCCAGCGGCATCGCCTCGGGCAAGGGTTCGGCATCGGGCGGAACCAGACCGGGCCGCAACACCGGCGGCAGATGGGGCGAGGGCGTACCGCTCATGATCGCCTATCCTTCCTGCCGGAGCACCGATGGTTTGGTGGGGGCGGTACCATCGCCAATCGGGACGAACAGCACCACTTCAGCCGGGGCATGGTGGCCGCGCAAATCAGCCCGATTGATGATCACCAGCGGCTCTCCGGCCTGAATGAAGCCGGGGTCATAGATCAGGGCAAACAGCGTCTGTCCCCGCCCCGGCATCACGCCCAGAGCCTCGTCACGGTCAATCACCTGCCGCTCGGTCCCGCGAATGCGGCGTGCCCCGATCGACTGCACCTGACTGGCGGCACCAATAATGGCGTCTTCGATCCACTGGATGGCGTCGGTATCGGACTCCCCGGCCCGCCGCCGCACCCCGATCACCATCCGGCTGGACAACCAGCTTTCGCGCAACGGCAGGCTGAACGAGCCCTCGTGCATGCGGAACGGAACCGCCATGCAGGTTTCGTGCACGCTGTCGACCATCCGCCGTCCGAAATCCAGCGCCCGGCCAAAGGTCGCCATCAGGTCATGGTGATCATAGGCGGGCAAAACCGGCGGCATCAGTTCCGGCGACAGCATCGCCAGCTTGCCGACCACGCCGCACAGCGCCACATAGAGGGTAAAGGGATGGGCCACCCCACTGCCCAGCAGGGCCTCGAACGGCGGCAGGTCCGACACCAGCGCCGCCACGATTCCGCGCGTTTCGCTGATCATGTGGTCGGCGGTCGCCGCCGTCGGTGCCCGCACACGATCAACCAGATAGGCGGCCTTTTCCCGTAAACGCCGGGCCAGGGCCTGACATTCCATGCCCAACAGCGACAGGGGCGACACCCCCAGCACCGGCGGCATGTAATCATCCAGCCCCAGGGCTTCCTCGCGCACCGTCACCCGTGCAATCGGCATCGCCACATAGGCCGGGGGCACGTCATCATCAAGGATCAGGCGCGGACGCGGACGCAGGCGGGGAATCAGAACCTCGCCCTCGCCGGTGTTCATGTCAGCCACCGGCCCGCCATCGACCGAGCTGTACCGCTCCAGTTCGCCCTTGGCGGCAGCGGTGGTCCGCTGGACCGGCACCGCCAGATAAACTGTCCGGGGGCGTTCGCGGATGGCATCTTCGTGGGGAGACAGGTCAAGCGACAGGTCTTGCCCGTCCAGCGGATGGCTGACCAGCAGCCCGTCCGGCAAGATCGCTTCAAGGTCGCTGAGACGGAAGACTCCCCCCACCAGCATCGCCTGATCGACCTGCAACCGTCGTACGCCCCATGGATAGGGGGCGGTGGCAGCCACATGATACTGCAGCAACAGATCCTGCCGCAGGAAAGCCTGTTGAAAATGCTGGGGGGTCAGCAGCATGCCTTCATGCCACTGTACAGCCTCGGGCACCTTTGACGGCGGTTGGCTCATTGAAGGCTCCCCATCGCCTGGATGTCCATCCGCATCCTCCCCATGTCACGGGCGAGAGCCCGTATGTGTTTCAGCAGGCCAGAGCCTGTCTGTGTTCCGGCTTCCCTGCCGCCCCGGCGTCAGAGTTACCCCTGTTGTCTTACGGACGAGCCAGCCTTTCCGGCCAAATACCCGTCTCTTTTCCTTACCTTTGTTTGCGTTATACGCCCGTTCCCCCCGCGCCATGAAACGAAGCATCACAATCATGGCTCTTTGGAGACGTTTTTTTACTCTTTTCCCGTAACGACAAAGCCGTCCCGCTGTAATTGAACGACAACAGACGACAATTTCGTCACCCGCGCCCGGTGGTCGCCCGGCGTGCGATAATTGGCAAACACCAGAACGCCATAGGCCGAACCAGTGTCGGCCTGAATGTCCTGGGTCGGGACAACCTGCCCCGGCACAACCTGCCAGTTCCACGCCTTCCATCCTTTCGGATAGTCCAGTTCGAACTGTCGCCGCTTGCTGAACCAGTCGCGAGCCGGCATCGCCAGCAGGGTCTTGAGCAGGTCACTGTCATAAACCGCCACGATATCCAGCTCGATGGCAGAATCCTGATTGGCATCCGGGGCAATCTGTAATGTCACCCGGGCAGTTTCGGCGTGCTGCAGGCTGTCACTGCTGCAGGCGGTCATCCCCAGCATCGCCAACGCCATAACGGCTGCAGAGACGGTCAGGCGCTTTGTCATGGCAAACGGTCCTTCCACACCGGCATTTGCCCCACCAGAGGAACCCACGCCTGTTCCTGCGGCAGGACGGTCATGTATCCCCCGCCGCGGACTTGCTCCAGCAGGGGTTTCACCGCGCTGTTGCGGCCATCGGGCCCGAATCGAACCGAGCCGAACAGGGTTTCCATGTCGGTTTCCGCCAGCGCCCGGCGCAAGGCTGTCCGGTCGAGCTTTCCGGCCCGCTCCAGCGCCTTGGCAATCACCACCAGCGATGCTGCCGCCTGCGCCGCCTGATAGGTCGGCTCGGCCCCAAACGCCACCTCGAACGACGACATGAACTGGGTCGAATGGCCCCAGTAGGGATCAGCATAATCCGCCAGTCCGTCCCACTGCACCGGACAGACGATATATTCGGCTGGCGTTCCCAGCTTCTCCAGCCCGGCTGCCCGGCAGCCACTGACCGCCAGCATGTCAATATTGATGCGTTTTTCCGCCAGACCCGTCACGAAGTTGCGGGTCATTTCGGCATCGTTGGCCGAAAAGATCAACACATTCGGGTGTTCCCGCTGCACCACCTCAAACAGGGACGACAAATCCGCCGAGCGGGACAGGACCTGAACGAAGGACGCCGGAATGCCGGTGCGCTGCAATTCACTTTCGGTCCACGCCCCGATGGCCCGCCCGAACAGGTCATCCTGATAGGCAACCCCGACCCTCATGGCATGCCCCGCCGCCATTCGGCGCGCCGCTGCCTCCAGCACCGGGGCGAAATAGCCGTTCGCCGCCGAGCCAATGCCGAACATCCATTGCTCGTCGCGCACACGGTGCAGGGTTGGGGCCGCCCCAACCGCATTCAGAACCGGCAGGCCAACCTTTTCCGCCTCGTCCCGCACCTCCAGCACCATGTCGCTGGAATAGGGGGCGATCACCGCCATGATATCCGGGTCCTTGGCCAGCGCCGCAGCCTGTTCACGGGCTTTTTCAACCGTCGAACGGTCATCGACGAACACCAGTTCGACCATCACCTTGCGATCATTAAGCGCAATCCCGCCACTGTCGTCAATCCGCTGGGCGGTCAGTTCCAGCGCCTGAGCCATTGGCCGCGAGGGCAAGGCCAGCCGCCCGGTGCGCGAGGTCACCACCCCGATCCGCACATAATTGTTGACCAGCACGCTGGAGGTCGGGGGCGCAGAGCGGGGGGCCGGAGCCGGTTGGGGCTTTTTGGCCCATGCCGGGGTCATCATCCCCACCCCGGATGCGGCCAGCACGGCTCCGGCCAGCATCACCACTGCCCGTTTCCACCACGGCCTGCCGCAGTTTCCCCGGCTGTTTCCTGCCATCAGTCGCATGCCCGTATGCCCCAATCCCTACAGTACGCCGCGCCAGGGCATCCCGGCTGCGCGGTAACAGTGGCGGTTATTGATTGTGCAGCGTAGGTATTCTAGACTACATGTCGATCGATATCAAAACACTCTGCCATACAAGACATATGTAGGGTGCCATTCACCGTCCCGTTGTATCGCATGGCTTTTCAGACCACCAGAGACCTTGTGACGCCCGGGCGACCTTCGGGCCTGTTCCCTGCGGTCCACCGGGCCACCGCCCCCCTGTCAGGAGTCCCCGTAATGACCGCCGCTGCCCCGGTTGCGTCCGGCACTCCCCCGCCACTGGTCACACCTGACAGGTCTGCGACTGAAACCGTTGCGGGTGCCCCGGAGGACCGGCAAGCCCGGCCTCCCCGGTCCTTGCCCCTGACCTCCACAACCGTCTCCATCATCGGGGGAGCGCTAGGGATTTCCGCGCTGGCGCTGTTTTCCGCCGGGGTATTGACCGGAGTGTTCCTGTCAGCCAGGGGAGCCCCGCTGGCCGCGTTGCGTGAACTGCGGGAGGCCACACCAATGGTTGCTTCCGCGCCGCAGAAAAGCGGGCCAACCCGCCCCACAGCCCCGGACACGACAACCGCCACCGCCACCGATCTCGCCGACGCCGAAATGGCGGCACTTCCGGCAGCAAAGCATGGCGGCTCAGACACAACTGCCCCGACAGGCCTGCTGGCAGCCCATGCCGCCCCGATAGACGACAACAGCCTCGAGTCGCTGCCCCGAAACCGGGCCTCTGGTCCGGGTCTCGGCGGCTATACCCTTCAGGCTGGCGTGTTCGACACTGCCGCACAGGCCACTGACCGCCAACGGACCATCGCCTCGCTGGGGCTACCTGCCCGTCAAAGCCGGCAAACCCTGTCTGATGGTCGGGTGATCCATGTGGTGTCCGTCGGACAGTACCCGGACCCGGTGCAGGCAACCGCCAGCCGACAGGTCTTGGATCGGATCGGAATCGACGCTACAGTCGTCCCGACGGACTGACCCGCCCCCCCTTGCCAGCGGATGGCCATGCGCCCTTCCTTTAGTGACCTTGACCGCATCGACATCAAACGCTGCGAACAGGCCGACCCGACCGCCGTCGGGCGCAGCGGAACCAGCGTGAGCATGGGCAGCGCCGTTTCCCTCAGCCATGGCAGCCGGTTCCGCCAGATGTTGACCCGCCCACGGCTGGAGGTCACCTGCGACCTTGCCGGAGACACCCGCACCAGCACAGGCAGCAAAACAGGAACCGGAGCCTGAAGGCCCCGGTCCCCACTTTTCGCACAATGCTGGCTTTGATGTATCGCAGTGTCCCTGCGAAAACCGGTCCCGGCTTTAACGATGCATCGAACTGACCTGACTGCTCAGCGAGTTCAGGGATGAGGACAACGAAGAAATCTGGCTGTTGGCCTGCGAAGCCCGTTCAGAGGCCTGAGACGCCTTGTCTGACGCCTGAGAGGCCTTGTCTGAGGCCTGAGAGGCGCGGTCCGCCGCCTGCGCGGCTTTGTCCGCAGCCTGTGATGCCTTGGACAAGGCATCGTTCGCCGTCCGGGCGACCGCCTGCAGGTCGCTTTGCGACACCCCGCTGCTGCTCCCGCTCGAAGACCGCGCCTGGGTGCTGAGGGAGCTCACTGACGATTCCAGCGACGAAACCTTGCTGCTGACCTGCGACACCTTGTCGGCAGCCTGTGCCGCCTTGTCTGCAGCCTGCGATGCCTTGTCAGAAGCCTGCGATGCTTTGGACATGGCTTCGGTTGCCGTGCGGGATACCGCCTGCAGGTCGCTTTGCGATACGCCCCCACTGCTGCTTCCACTCGAAGAGCGCGCCTGAGTGCTGAGGGAGTTCACCGACGATTCCAGCGACGAAATCTTGCTGCCGAGCTGCGCGATCTTGTCCAGCGCATCCGCTGCCTTTTTCGACGCCTGTTCGGCAGTCTGGGACACCGCCTGTAAATCGCGCTGCGTCACCAGCACTTGTGCAGACTGGATACCAGCTGTTTCCGACGGAATCCGGCGCTCCATGTCCTGCATCTGAGACGTCATCTTGTCCAGCGTCCGCCGCAAGAGGGCGTTTTCCTGCTCCAGACTGTTCAGGCGCGACGTCACCTCGGGGGATGTTGCAGGCCCGCTGGTATTGACCGACGAGCTGACCGAACGATCAGCAGGCTGCCCCTGCAGCACACGGATTTGCGTATTGACGTCCCGCAGGCTGGACCGCCGCAGATCGTCCAGCGCCAACAGGGCCTGCGTCCAGTCGCCATTACTGCGGCTCATCGCTGCGGCGGCACGGTCGCAACGGGCCTTTGCCTCGGCAGCCGAAACATCGGCAATTGTTTCAACGTTTTTCGCGCACAGCGCAGCGTCGCCTCCGGCAGCTTCGGCTGCAGTGGCGAGGAAAACCGAACCCACGACCGCCAGAGCGGAAAGAACACCAGATCTCATCGTCGTTTTCACCATCGTTAAGGTTCATCCCTCTTCTGGAGATGGAACCGATGCAGACGATTATTCCTATACGGGAAAAATGGCGACAAGAAGATCCGTAAGGTGTTCTTTTCAAGGCAAGCTACCGCAGGTGAGGGATCACACAGAGCGAACGGCCACCATCATGTCCAGTTCAACCGGAGCCCCCCGTGGCAGCTCGGCAACACCCACCGATGTCCGGCTGTGCCGACCACGGTCCCCCAGCCACTCGACAAGGCGATCAGAAGCCCCGTTCATCACCTGTGACTGTTGGGTAAACCCCGGAGCCGAAGCGACATAGCCAACAATGCGCAACACCTGCACGATGTTGTCGTCGCCACCAACGGTCTGACTGACGGCGGCCAGACACAGGTCGGCGCAGAACGCCGCTGCCCGCTGTGCGGTCTTCAGGTCAACCTCGGCCCCCACCTTGCCAACGCACAGCAGGTCTTCGCCCCGCCGGGGCAACTGGCCACTGACATAGGCGATACCGTCATGAACAATCACCGGCAGATAGTTCCCGCCCGGCCTGTTCAGGGGGTCGTTGTTCTGGTCGTGGGACACAGTGTCTTCTCCGACAAGGAAAGGATGCGACGCGGGGATGCCCCCGCATCACAGGCCCGGTTCAGCGCAGGGTAAAGGTCAGCGGCGGCAATCCGGCGATTTCGGCATGCACCGTTTCACCGCGCTGCACCGCCCCCACGCCTTCCGGCGTGCCGGTAAAAATCACGTCCCCGGCGGCCAGCGTCACCAGCCGCGACAGGGCGGCAATGATGTCAGCCACCGGCCAGATCATGTCAGCCGTCGAGCCATCCTGCCGCACCTCACCATTGACGCTGAGGGTAATGCGCGCCTGCTGTGGCAAGGCATCGACGCCTGCCAGCGGCAATAACGGCCCCATCGGCCCCGAAGCATCAAAGCCCTTGGCCATATCCCACGGCCGCGCGGCCTTTTTGGCTTCGGCCTGCAGGTCGCGGCGGGTCAGGTCCACCCCGACCGCACAACCATAGACGTGATTCAGCGCGTCCTCGGGGGCGATATCGGCCCCACCGGATTTCAGGGCCACCACCAGCTCGACTTCATGATGCAGGTCCGCCGTGGCTGGCGGATAGGGCAAATCCCCGGCCACCGGCGTCAAAACCGCATCGGCGGGCTTGGTGAAGAAAAATGGCGGTTCCCGGTCACTGTGGCCCATTTCGCGTGCATGGGCGGCGTAGTTGCGCCCCACACAGAACACCCGGCGCAACGGGAACTGTGCCGAGGTTCCAACCACCGGCACGGCAGCAACGGGCGGCGGGGAAATCACGAAAGAGGACTCGGACATGATGGAGGCTTCCTGCAAAGTCATCGACAAGGCGGAAAGCATAAGGGATTTCCGTCGGCCAGACAGTGCCGGATAAATCACCTCCCCCAAAAGGGTAGGATGACACAGGCCAACAGGAAACCGGAAAACGAAAGAGCGCCCGGTCAGGGGGGACAACCGGGCGCTCTGCTCCGTTAAGACGGAGGGGAAGGATGGCAGGGGAACCACCTTCCGAGGACCAGCGCACCGGGGAAGCGCGCTGTTCTTGAGTCTTAGGTAGGCCTGCAAATCCGACGATACCAGTCAGATTGGCGCATAGCTGACATGCAATTAACGCATATCAATGGCACCCCTGGTTTCTACCGTTCATTGAGCAGCTTTTGCTTCGGAACATACTTGAAGCGGGCATCATCGAGGCTGAGGCCGGTCTTGACGTCGCGCAACATGACCGTCGTGGTGATACCCTGCGCATCGCGCATCCGCCACTGGCGCAGCTCGAACGGCTTTTGGTTGAACACCAGCGTCAGCGTTCCGGCTCCCGCATCGCCGCTCATGATCAGGTCCACTTCAGCCCCGACACTATCCTGCCGAACCGCCGTCACCGTAATGTCGGGGTCACTGAAGCTGACCTTTTCCCGCAGCAGAATCCCGGCAGGCGTCGAGTCCAGACCAATATAGCTGGTCTGGTCGAGTTCCTTGTCGATGTAGATCAGATGGGTACCGTTGGCGATCACCTGAATCTTGCTCGGCGGATCATAATCCAGCCGCATCCGTCCGGGGCGCTTGATCGCCACCACACCATCGGCAGAAGCTCCGTTGTCGGAAACCTGCTGGAAACGGGCTTCGAGGGTGCTGACCGCCGACAACTGGGCTTCGGCTTTTTGCAACAGGCTGCGCTCTTGCTCACCCAAGGCAGCGGCCACCGTCGCCTGCGCCGGAGCCACACCAGCCCCCACCGCAGCCAGAACAATCCCCGCCCCCAGAACCAGCATGGTGCCATGGCGTTTCAGCGGTGCCAGCACCGCAGACAAGGCGGGGCGCCGATGGGGCACGGACGTGTAAACAGACATGAATCCTCGCAGGTTTTCTGGCAACAGGCCGTCAGGGATAGCCGGTGATGATGGTAAAAACAAGGCAGCAACGCCCCTTATTCCGCCGAAGCCGGTTTATCGGTTGCCGCCTCTGCCGGCGGCGTCTCCGGGGTCGGCAGCAGAACTTCGCGCTGACCGATGTAACTGGCCTTGGAAATCATCCCCTTTTGCTCCATGCGGGCGATCATTTCGGCGGCCTGATTATAGGGGATCTGCAACTTGCGCTGCACAAAGCTGGTCGAAGCCTTGCGTTCACGGGCCACCAGCAGCACCGCCTGCCGGAACAGCTCTTCATCACCCTTGTATTCGGGCTTGCTGCGATCATGTCCCTTGGCAGTGGCATCAATCACCGCCTTGGCGCGGCTGTCATCAAGCACGGCAGAGACATAATTCGGCTCGCCTTCCGCCTGCAGATGGGCAACCACCGTTTCAATTTCCCCCTGACTGACATAGGGGGCATGGACCCGCATCATCCGCCCGCCCTGTGCCAGATACAGCATGTCGCCCGGCCCCAGCAGATTTTCCGCACCGGCTTCGTTCAGGATGGTCCGGCTGTCGATCTTGGTTTCGACCTGAAAGGCAATGCGGGCCGGGAAATTGTTCGCCACACTGGGCGTAATCACCTCGGTCGAGGTTTCACTGGTGGACATGATCAGGTGCACCCCGCTGATGCGCGCCACCTGCATCAGGTGGGTGATCAGGTTTTCCATCGCCTTGCTGGCGATTTTCATCAGCGGTGCCATTTCATCGACCACCACCACCACCAGCGGCAGCGGCGTCATGTCCAGCGCCTGTTCTTCGTATTTCGGCTGGTTGGTTTCCGCATCAAAGCCAACCTGTACCGTGCGGGTCAGGGTCTGGCCCTTTTCCAGTGCATCGCGCAGACGGGCGTTATAGCTGGCAATGGTCCGCACCCCCAGACTGCTCATCACCCGGTTGCGGTTTTCGACCTCCTTCAACATCCACTTCAGCGCCACGATCGCCTGCCCGGTATCGCGGATCACCGGGGTCAACAGGTGTGGAATGTCGGTATAGATGTTGAAGCTGCTGCCCTTGGGATCAATCAGGATCAGGCGGCACTGGTCCGGGGTCTGCCGGTACAGCAACGAACAGATCATGGTGTTCATCGCCATGGTCTTGCCCATCCCCACCCCGCCCGCCAGCAGCAGGTGCGGCATGCGGGCCAGATCGGCAAACACCGGAGCGCCGTTGATGTCCCGTCCCAGCGCCAGCGTCAGCCCGTGATCATGGGCGCGGAAGTCATCTTCGGCCAGCAGCTCACGGAAATTGATCCGTTCCCGCCGCCCGTTGGGAATTTCAATGCCGATGGTGGCATTGCCCGGCATCACCGCCACGCGGATCACCGACACCTCCATCAGACGGGCCACATCATCGGCCAGCCCCACCACGCGGGCGGCCTTGGTCCCCTGCGTCGGGCACAGTTCGTAATGGGTCACCACCGGACCGGGGCGGACTTCGACGATCTGTCCGTTGACCCCGAATTCGGCCAGCACGCTTTCCAGCCTTCGGGCATTGCGTTCCAGCGTCTGTTCCTTGACCGGCGGAATACTGCTTTCCAGCGGCAGGCGCAGCAATTCCAGCGACGGCAAGCGGAACCCGTCGTCCTCATCGGGCCGCAAGGCGATGGCCTGCTCTTCGGCCCGTTTGCGGGCCCGGCGACTGGGGGTGATGATCGCGCGGGCGATGATGGTCGGTTCGTCTTCCGGCTCTTCGACAAGGGCCGCAGCAGCAGCGGCCGCGGCGGCCTTCTGTTCGCGCCAGGCTGCTTCGGCGGGAGAAATCTCTTCCCCGGTGGCCGACACCAGAATCGGCTCGAGCACATCGGCCCGCTCATCGGTCCGCCCGGCGGGGTAGCCCGGGATCAGCGGACGCTGGCCAATCACCTTTTCCAGCGAGGCATGGGCCACTTCGTTGGCAGCGTCGCGGATGCGCTGGGCACCGCTGCCCGCAGCCCGTCCCAGATCAGCCAGATTGTGGACCCCCTTGCGCGCCTCACGCCAGCGCAGTTCCATCGCCCCGGCGAGGAAGGGCAAAGCCAGCACGCCGCTCAGCCAGGACACCAGCCAGGTCACATCCCGCCCGGCCCCGGCCTGTGCCGCTGCCGTCCGCAGGGCAGCCAACGCCAGCGTTCCCACAAATCCTCCGGCCCCGGCAGGCAGCGGCAAGACCTCGGCGGCCACCCCGACCATCACCACCGGCGCAAAGGCGGTGGCCAGCAAGGCCAGGCTGATCAGCAAGGACACCAGCCGCAGCGGCAGCCAGGTAATCGGCAGCGCCGCCGCCTGTCGCAACCCCCAGGCCACCAGCAACAGGATCGGCGCAAAGCCCGCCAGCCCAAAGGCCTGAATCAGCACATCCGCCGCATAGGCCCCCGGAACGCCCAGCGCATTGAGCACCGCCTGATGGGTGGCGGTGTTCAGTGACGGATCGGTCGGGGCATAGGTCAGCAGGGCGGTGGCCACCATCCCGGCAAAGATCACCACCGCCAGCCCCCACAGACGCCAGAACGTCCGCTGCAAACTTTCGCGGACCTCACGCGGGAACAGCGGCGGACGCTTGGGGGCAGCCTTGGCCCGCGGGCGGTTGAAACCAGCCGAAGGGCGCTTGCGGTTTTTCCCCTGCGGACGACGCCCCGGAGGCGGAGCACGCCGAGCACCGTCTGCCCCGACCGGGTTGCCCTGCCGCGAACCAGGCCGGAGATCGGGGCGGGGATCGGGGCGTGCTCGCGGCCCTGATGGGGCTTGCGGAGGCGCGGATACAGGGGAAGGGTCCTCGACCTGCACCGGATCGACCAGCGGCAAGGCAGGAGGACTCGCAGAGGGAGCCGGCGGGGAGAGGGGCGGAGGCAAGGACTGCCCGCCCTGCGCCTCAGCCGGGGGGGGCTCTGGCAGAGACACACTCTGCGGCACCGGCGAGGGCTCGGCATACAGGGGATCAATGAAGCCCGCCGGAGCGGAGGCTGGCGGACTGGGGGCTGGCGGCGGCTCTTCCGTTTCAGTCGGCTCAGGCAACACATTCGGCGGCCCGGACCATAGCGGCCCACGGACCGTTTCCAGCGCCACCGGGGGAATGAAGGGCGTTACCGGCTCGGGGAGAACAGGCTCCGGGGGGGCCAGTTCGGGGGGAGCCTCCCACCGGGCCTCGGGCACAGGGGGGGCCTCGGGCAAAGGAGGGAGCTCGGCAGGCGGGGCGATACCCTGCGATGCCCAGACATCCGCAGGCGGCGACGGTTCAACGGCCCACCCCTGCAGGTCAGCGGGCAGAGCGCTGGCGGCCCCGCCGTCGCCCGGCCTGCCCTGGGGCGATGCCTGCGACGGTGTGCCGCCAAAGCTCGGCTCCCGGCGCTCGTCCTCGCGGCGCGGGCCCGCCCGCCGTTGCTGGCCATTGGCCAGAAAGCGCGACAGTCCCGTTTTTTTCCCGCCAAACAGCGCCATACCCTGCTCTTTTTTGAGAGTTTGTCTGGTGACAATGCTCCAGGCTGTGCCTTACAGCACCGAAACCATGCGCTGCAAAGCCTGCTGTGTTGTTTCCCGGTTCTGCACCAGCGCCACCCGAATGTAGGGAGCCCCCACATTGGACACTGCCCCGCTCACCGGATCAACCCGGTCACGCGCCAGATAGCGTCCGGGCAGCACTTTTACCCCGGCTTCGGCCCACAGGCGGCGGGTGGCGGCTTCGCCATCACCAACATTCAGCCACAGGAAAAAGCCACCGGCGGGCGGATGATAGCCGAAACGATCGCCAAAAATGGCCGACGCATCGCTGATCTTTTCCTGATACAGACGACGGTTGGCCACTGCATGCGCCTCGTCGCTCCACAGGGCGGCCGAGACCATTTGCAGCGGCAACGGCATCCCGGCGGCGGCATAGGCGCGCAGGCGCTGGAATCGCTGGATAATCGCCGGGTCGCCCGCGACAAATCCCGACCGCATCCCCGGCACACTGGACCGTTTCGACAGCGAATTGAACACCAGCACGTTGTCCAGCGAGCCACCCAGCGCATGGCAGGCTTCCAGCACCCCCGCCGGAGGTACTTCGGCGTAGATTTCAGAATAGCACTCGTCAGCCACCAGCACGAAATCATACTGCCGGGCCAGCCGGACCAGCGCCGTCCAGCGTTCCAGTGACAGCACCGCGCCTTGCGGGTTGGCCGGAGAGCAGACGATCACCATTGCCGCCCGCTCGAGGGTCTCCGGCGGCAGGGCCTCGATGTCGGGCAGAAAGCCGGTGTCCGGGCCAGCATCGACCAGCAGCGGCTCGGCCCCCTGCATCAGCACGCCGCCCAGATAGACCTGATAGAACGGGTTGGGCATCAGCACCAGCGGCGTCGCCCCGGCCTTGCGCTCGGGCACCACCGTCTGGGCGATCATGTACAGCGCCTCGCGCGTGCCCGACGCAGGCAGGATGGCCTCGGGCGGCAGCATGCCCTGCGGCAGGCCATAGCGACGTTCCGCCCATCCGGCAATCGCGCCCTTCAGCTCGGGGGCTCCGGCAATCGGCGGATACTTGCCCCACCCGGCGCCACTGGTCGCCAGTACCTCGCCCACCAACGCCGGAACCGGGTGCTGGGGCTCGCCAATCGACATCATCAACGGAGCCGCTCCCGGCTCCAGCCCTTCCAGCAGGGCGGCCAGGCGTTGGAACGGATAATCGGTCAACAGGTCAAGGCGCGGATTGTGCATGGTCCCCCGCAGGTGAACGGTCTGGGTAGAAGACGGCCCGGTACAGTCTCAACGGACAAGCACCGGAAAAACCGACGCAGACTAACTGTCTGCAAAGCTGTCGTCTACTCTCCGCACGCACTCCGGCCAGCCGGAGGGGGCCAAAAGGATCATACCCCCATCGCAGAGTTCACCCGCGCCGGGCCTTGGCCCGCCGGTTGGCCAGAAAGATCCCGCCCAGAATCAGCGCCATCCCCAGCCCGTGATGCAGGGCAAAGGTTTCCCCCAGAAACACGATCGCCAGCAGGCTGCCGAACAGCGGGTTCAGGTGAATGAACAGACCGGCGGTGTTGGCCCCCAGAAGCTCGACCCCGCGGTTAAAGCACAGATAGCTGAAAATCGACGGGAACACCGATACATAGCCCACCGCCATCCAGGTGTAGGGGTGCCCCCAGTCCATCGCCCGCCCGCTTCCCCAGGTTTCCCAGGCGGCAAAGGGGGCCAGCATCACCGTTCCGATCACAAACGTCAGGGCGACAAAGCCCAACGGATGAATCGCCGGGCGTTTTTGCAGAAACACCGAATAGACGGCATAGGCCGCCACCGCCGCCAGCACCCACAGGTCTCCGCGATTGAGATCAAGGGCCATCAGCCGTTCCGGGTGGCCCGCGGTGATGATCAGCAGCACCCCGGTCAGCGACACCAGCGTTCCGATGCCCTGAAAGGCGGAAATGCGCTGGCGGAAAATCACGAACGACAGCACCACGATCAGCACCGGGATCGCCGATTGCATCAGCAGGGAATTGATTGCCTGCGTGTATTGCAGGCCAATGTAGAGAAAGGTGTTGAAGGCCCCGATGCCACAGGCCGCCAGCACCGCCAGCCACGGCCAGCCGGATGCCGCCACCGCCCAGTCGCGTTTCAGGTGCGGCCAGGCAAAGGGCAGGATGATCAGCGACGCCCCGATCCAGCGGAAAAAGGCCATCCCCACCGGCGGCACCACCCCATGAACGGCCCGCCCGATGATCGCATTGCCCGCCCAGAACGAAACGGCCAGCACCAGCAGCAGATAGGGGTTTCCCCACAGCCGTTGAAACAGGGATCGCGGAGCGGGGGATGTCATCACTGAACTCGCTTCATCAGGGCTATCAACGGCGAAGACAATACGGCCCGCTCCCCAAAGCGACAAGCAACCTTCAGAGACTCCCCAAATCTGGCGACTCTCCGGCCAGCAGCCAGTCGCGGCGCTGGTGGGTCAGTTCACCGACCCAGTCCGCCACCGCCCGCACCCGTGGCAAACGGATCACCTGCTGATGGGCCACCAGCCACAGCTCGCGCTGCACCGGTACCGGTCGCGGGGCGCGCACCAGTCCCGCCACTCCGTCGCCCAGATAGCACGGCAGGGCCAGCCACCCCAACCCGCTGACCGCCGCCGCCACCAGACTGCCGAGGCTGTTCGAGCGCAACAGGATGTCTTCCGGCTGGTCTGCCGCCCATTGTGCTTCGGGCAGGCTGGCCCAGGCGGTGCTGTAGGTCAGCCAGCCGGGACAGGCAGATGCCGGGCCTCCCTGCGCCCGGTAGGCGGCATAGCCGATATCGGCCAGCTTGCGGGTGACCATTGCCGTTTCGGCCCCCTGCCCGCCCTCTGGCTCGGGGCGGGGACGGGCCAGCCGCAGGGCCAGATCGGCCTCGCGCCGTTGCAGGCTGAGGCGCTCGTGGCTGCCCAGCAGCTCGACCCGCACCCCCGGCACACGGGCGTAAAGCTGCGACAGGTGCGGGGCCAGCAGCACATCCACCACCCCTTCGGTGGCGGTCAGGCTGACCGGACCGGCCAGCAGGGCCTGTTCGTCCTGAATGGCGTGCTGACAGGCCAGCGCCTCGGCCTCCATGCGGGCGGCACGCTCCAGCGCAATCTGCCCCGCCGCCGTCGGCTGCAACCGCCCGCCAAGCCGCAGGAACAGCGGCGTTCCCAACGCCTGCTCGGCGGTATCCAGATGGCGGGCGGCAGTGGTCTGGTTGACGCCCAGCACGCGGGCTGCCGCCGACAGGGTGCCGCCCCGCCCGATCGCCAGCACGGTGCGCAGATGCTGCCAGTCCATCGTTTTCTCCTGCCGCAGCGGGTCTGCATTTTTGCAGAACATGACTGCACACTTGCTGATTTTCGCAGAAGCGGTTGTGAGGCACAACAGGGGAAAGCAACTCCCCCGTCAAGCCCCCCCAGCGCGGAGACCTTCCATGACCAATTCTTTTGTTCCCCTGACCCTGTTGCAGATGGTCAAGGCCTCGCTGACCCCGCCGCGGTGGGATCGCGCCACCCTGCTGATCATCGATGCCCAACGGGTCTATCTGGATGGTGTCATTCCGTTGACCGGCATGGACGAGGCGGTGGCCGAAGCGGCTGACGTGCTGGCGCAGGCACGCGCCGCCGGAGCGCCGGTGATCCACATCGTGCATCGCAGTGGGGGCGACAGTCCGTTCGCCCCCACCAACCCGCAGACCCGCATCATTGATGCCCTCGCCCCGCAGGGAGAGGAAGTGGTGGTGGAAAAGACCTTTGCCAACGGCTTTACCGAAACCACCCTCGCCGCCGAGCTGGCTCCGTGGCGGGCACGCGGACGGGACGAGCTGGTGGTGGTCGGCTTCATGACCCACAACTGCGTCAGTTCCACCGTGCGCGGGGCGCGTGATCTGGGCTATCGCTGCACGGTGGTCGCCTCGGCCTGTGCCACCCGCCCGCTGCCCGACCCGACCCGTCCGGGGGCGATCATCAGCGCCGAAGAGTTGCACCGGGCCAGTCTGGCCGGGTTGTTTGACACCCACGGCCCGGTGGTGGCCACCGCCGCCGATCTGCTGGCCGACCAGTGTTGAGGCACCCTCCTTACAGGTAAATCCCGCTCAGGAAGCGTTGCCCGGCGGCGATGGTCGCTGGTGAGATGCCGTGCCCAAGACCGGGGAAGGTTTGCACCTCGGCCCGCATGCCCTGCAAGGTCAGGGCATCGCAGGCCAGCAGGCTTTCGCGGGGCGGCATCACCGGATCAGCGTCGCCGTGCAGCAGCAACACCGGCGTTCCGCTGGCCGGGGTCAGCGGCAGCGGCGAAGCCAGGCGCCCGGAAAAGGCCAGCACCGCCCCCACCGCCCAGCGCCCCGAGGCCACCGCATCAAGGGCCATGATCGCCCCTTGCGAAAAACCGGCAAACACCACCCGGTCAAGGGCCTGCTCCAGCCCGTGGGCGGCGATGATCTGCCCGACCACCGCATCAAACGCCGCCCGCGCCGCCATCACCCGCTGCGGGCGGTTGCTGGTGGTGACGCCATCAATGCTGAACCACTGCCAGCGCCCGGCCCCACCAAAAGACGGCCCGCCAAAGGAGTCCGGGGCATCGGGCGAAGCGGTCCGGCTGCCCGGCAAGACGCTGGCCAGCGCCTCGCCAACCGGAGCCATGTCGGCACCATTGCTGCCGACGCCATGCAGGGTAAGGATCAGGGGAGCGCTCATTGCGGGAAACCTCGTGCGGGAAAGAATGAGGCTCTACCTTAGACCTCCCACCGCCCGCCGGAAGCCACCGGAGCGCGACAGCACTGTTTCCACAAGATCAACAATGCTCCGACCACCCCGCCGTGGTACCATCAGGCCCGTTTTTTCCCACACAGGCCGCTCCCGATGCTGTCCCTCGCCACCCTGATCGACTTTGACCTCTACCGCCTGTATCTGCTGGCCGTGCTGATCCTGATTCTGATCCCCGGACCGGACATGCTGCTGATTCTCAGCCGGGGCCTGTTTGAAGGCTGGAAAGCCGGCTGGATCGCCACCGCCGGGATCGGTGTCGGGGCGCTGGTGCATTCGGTGCTGGCCGCGCTGGGCGTCTCGGCGCTGATTGCCGCCTCGCCGCACCTGTTCGGCGTGTTGCAGATTGTCGGGGCCTTTTACCTGCTGTGGGTCGGCAGCAAGTCATTGCAGGGTGCGTGGAAACTGTGGAAAGCGCAGGCCGGGGGTGCCGTGCCGCAGGTCGCCCGGCTGTCGCCGCACAAAACTTTCCTGCACGGCATGATGACCAATCTGCTGAACGTCAAGATCATCCTGTTTTTTCTGGCCTTTGTGCCGCAATTCGTCAATCCGGCGCTGGGCCATGTCGGCGTGCAGAGCCTGATTCTCGGCCTGACCCTCGCCCTGTTCGGCTGCGGCTTTTTGCTGGTGATGGCGGTGATGGCCTCGGGCGTCGGCAAGGCCCTGATGGGCAGCACCCGCATCCGCGCCGCGCTGGATGGCATCGCCGGGGTGATCTTCATCGGCTTTGCCATCCGCCTGTTCCTGACCGAGCGCAAGTTCGCCTGATGTTATCCACAGGGCTGCAACCGTTTTTCCCCCAGCCGGATGGCTTGCGAGGCCACAAAGTTCAGCGCCAGATAAATCACCCCGGCGAGGATGAAAATCTCGAACACCGCAAAGCTCTGGGCGATGATTTTCCGGGCGACGCCAGTCAACTCCATCATGGTGATGGTGCTGGCGAGCGAGCTGGCCTTGACCATCAGGATGATTTCGTTGCCATAGGTGGGCAGCATCTGGCGGAAGGCAATCGGCAGCACAATCCGCCGGAAGGCCAGCGTGCGCGACATGCCGCAGGCCCGCGCCGCTTCGACCTGCCCCGCGGGCACCGATTGCAGCGCACCGCGCAGGATTTCACAAGTATAGGCTCCGGTGTTCAGGCTGAGCGCCAGAATCGCGCACCACAGCGGCTCGCGCAGAAAGGGCCACAGCACGCTGGTGCGCACCGCGTCAAACTGCCCCAGTCCGTAATACAGCAGGAAAATCTGCACCAGCAGCGGCGTACCACGAAAGGCAAACACATAAGCCTTGATCGTCCACACCAGCGGACGATAGTCCGACAGCCGCAGCAGCGCCGTCACAAAGGCAATCACGCCGCCACAGGCCAGAGCCGCAAACACCAGCGTCAAGGTCAGCGGCAGGGCGGCCAGCAGGCGCGGCAGGCTGTCCCACATCAGGGTCCAGTTCATGATCAGCGTCTCCCCGTTCCACGGTTGGCGTACCGCTCGGCCTGCTCGAACAGGATGGTCGAGGCCGAGGTCAGCAGCAGATACAGCAGGGCAGCGGTGGTATAGAACACGAACGGTTGCCGCGACGCTCCCGCCGCCAGATGGGCGATGCGCATGATTTCGGCCAGCGCGGTAACGGAAATCAGCGCGGTATCCTTCAGGGTCAACTGCCAGACATTGCCCAGCCCCGGCAGGGCGTGGCGCAGGGTCAGCGGCACCAGAATCCGCCGCAGGATCAACAGTTTCGGCATGCCGCAGGCGCGGGCGGCTTCGAGCTGGCCTTTTGGCACGGCACGCACCGCCGCCCGGATCACTTCGGTGGAATAGGCGCCGGAAATCAGCCCGACTGCCACCACGCCAATGGTAAAGGCGTTCAGTTCCAGATAGCCGTCATAGCCAAACACCCGTGCCAGAGCCATCACCATCCCCGATCCGCCAAAGAACAGCAGATAGATCACCAGCAGCTCAGGAATCCCGCGCACGACAGTGGTGTAGGTTTCGGCCAGCCCGCGCAGCAGCAGGCGGTCGCCCAGCTTGGCAGCGGCGGCAAACGAGCCGATCAGCACCCCGAAGCCAAAGGCCGACACCGCCACCAGCAGGGTCATCAGTGTGCCGGACAGCAGTTGTGCCCCCCAGCCATTTGGTCCAAAAGAAAGCAGGTCCAGCATCACGGCCCCCAGAAAAAGACAACAGTCAGGCAGCAAGGACGTGGAGCGCTGCTCCACACCTCGCCGGGGCCTCAAGGCCCCGGATCCCATTCTTTTGGGTCCATCTGCTCGGGATTTGCCCTCGTTGTTTGAGCAAATGCGTCGTCGCAGATGATCCCGTCTGCTCGGGATTTGCTCTCGTTATTTGAGCAAATACGTCGTCGCAGATGGACCCATCTGCTCGGGATTTGCTCTATTTCACCGACACGTCATAGCCAAAGTGCTGCAAGCTGAGCTTGCTGAGCGTCCCATCGGCGGTGGCGGCTGCCAGGGCGTCGTTGAATTTGGCTTTCAGGTCGCCATCAGCCTTGCGCAGACCGATTCCGAAGCCGTCGCCGAGCACACCCCGCACGAAATCCGGCCCGAACTGGACCATTTTGCCGCCCTGCGAGGCTCCCAGCGCCTCGATCACCGAGCGGTCGCCGAGGATGGCATCCACCCGCCCGGCCAGCAGGTCGATACTGGCGCTGTCGAGCTTGTCATAGGTGCGCACCGACACATCCGGCAGGTATTTGTCAACAAAGTTGGCCTGAATGGTCGAGGTCTGCACGCCGATGGTCTTGCCCTTCAGCGCCTTGACCAGCTCGGCCAGTGCCGCCTCGCCCACTGCATCGGGGGCCGACAGGTTGACCCGCTTGCTGGCAAAGACCACCTGCCCCAGCGGCGAGTCCGCCAGCACGCTGAACGCCGATGGTTCGGTGCCATAGGGACCGGCAAAATCCATCACCGCCTTGCGCTCGTCGGTGATCGACATCGCCGCCATGATCGCATCGTACTTGCCCTGTTGCAGGGCGGGGATCATGCCGTCCCAATCCTGCGCCACGATCTCGCAGTCGGCCTGCATCCGTTTGCACAGGCTTTGGGCCAGGTCGATTTCAAAGCCGATCAGCTTGCCCGACGGGTCCATGCCGTTCCACGGCGCATAGGCGCCTTCGGAGGCAATGCGGATTTTGCTCCAGTCCTTCGCCTCGGCGGGCTGCGACAGGGCAAGGCAGGGGAGCAAGGCGCCGAAAGCCAGCGCCAGCAGGGTATTGTTCATGGTGAAGCCTCTGGGAAAATGCCGCGTTTAACACGTTGTTATGATGAGAAACCTATGATGACAGATGGCGCGACAGGAACTGGCGCACCCGCTCGGAGTCCGGGTTGGTCAGCACCTTGTCGGGGCGGCCCTGTTCTTCGATCCGACCCTGATGGAGAAACACCACCTCGGAGGACACTTCGCGGGCAAAGGCCATTTCGTGCGTCACCAGCACCATGGTGTTGCCTTCTTCGGCCAACTGGCGGATCACCCGCAACACTTCGCCGACCAGTTCCGGGTCCAGCGCCGAGGTGGGTTCATCAAACAGCATCACTTTCGGCTGCATCGCCAGCGCCCGCGCAATGGCCGCTCGTTGTTGCTGGCCGCCGGACAGTTGCACCGGGTAACTGTCGGCCTTCGACAGAATGCCGACCTTGTCCAGCAACAGGCGGGCGTGGTCGATGGCCTCGGCCTTGGGGACCCCCAGAACATGCACCGGTGCCTCGATGATGTTTTGCAGGATGGTCATGTGACTCCACAGGTTAAAGCTCTGGAACACCATCCCCAGCCGGGTGCGCAGCCGCTCCACCTGCTTGTGGTCGGCAGGTTCGGTGCGCCCGAGGCGGCCGGTTTTCAGGCCGATGGTCTCGCCACTGATGCGGATGATGCCGCTGTTGGGGACTTCCAGCAGGTTGATGCAGCGGAGCAAGGTGCTTTTCCCCGACCCCGACGAACCGATCAGGGTGATCACGTCACCTTCGCGGGCGGAAAGCGACACCCCTTTGATCACCTCCAGCGGGCCATAGGACTTGTGAATGTCCTCCAGCTCGACCGCCAGTGGGGCCGCCGGATTGGGCGGAGGATGGCGATGCACCGGCGATGCATCGGCCAGGGCGGAAATACAGTGATCGTCCATGCCGTCCCCTCGGTATCTGTCCGAAAAAGCAACCTGTGTTGCCAGCCGGTTCAGTATTCCGAAGGTCAGTGGCGGTCGATAGACGAGAATGTGATAGAAATGTCCGTCTTTCTGCCCAGAGTGGCAGGCGCCGTTGCGCAAATTGGCAAAAATTAGGCAGATTGCTGCACTGCCTAATAATCAGTCACCGCACTGCACCTACAGGCGCGCGCGCGTGCTGCGCGGGGTATTCAGCAAAAGGTTGGTTTCGCTGCTGGTGATGCCGGAAATCAGGCGAATCCGCCGCAAAATGGCATCCAGTTCAGGCAGACTGGTGGCAGACAGCTCGACAATCAGATCCCAGCGGCCATTGGTGGTGTGGATCTCCAGAACCTCGGGAAAGCCGCTCAGCGCCTTCACCACCCGGTCACTGGCATGGCCCTCGACCTCGATCAGCATGATGCCACGCACCGGAGCCTCCACCGTGTCGGCGCGCAGGATCACCGTGTAGCCAATGATGATCCCGGCCTTTTCCAGCCGTTCGATGCGGGCGCGGACGGTGGCCCGTGACACATCCAGATCAATGGCAATATCCGAGATACTGCGGCGGCCATCATGGCGCAACAGGGTGATCAGCTTTTCGTCCAGAGCGTCCATCGAAATGGTCATTGCGGCCCCCTGTTGCCATTTTGAGAAGTCAGTCTGTGCAATTTATGAAGCAAGGCTGACAGTTTTGTCAATTTGCCCTCTCCGTTCTGCCGCCTGCTTGTGATGAACTTTCCTTATCACCAGCAAGGACACACCCGCCATGTCTGCCACGTCCTCTTCGCACAAACATTGCCGCCTGATTGGTGCGCCGATTCAGGATGGAACCGGTCGCCGGGGCTGTGAAATGGGGCCCAGCGCCTTTCGGGCCGCAGGCATCGCCGAAGCATTGCTTGGCCTTGGCCACCGCGTCACCGATCTGGGCAACGTCGCGCCGCTGACCGTCGAAACGGCGGTTCATCCCAATCCGGCGCTGAAGCATCTGCCACAGGTCGCCGGCTGGACCGCCGCACTGGCACAGGCCGCCTATGATGCCTCTGCCGATCCCGACGGCCTGCCGGTGTTCATGGGCGGCGACCACAGCATGGCCGCCGGAACCCTCACCGGACTGGCCCGCCGCGCCACCGAGTCCGACCGCAAGCTGTTTGTCTTGTGGCTGGATGCCCATTCCGATTTCCACACCCTCGACACCACCGAAAGCGGCAACCTGCACGGAGTCCCGATGGCCTATGCCATCGGCAAGCCCGGTTTTGACGGCTATTTCCCCGCCCCGCTGGCGACCGTCAATCCACGCAACATCTGCATGATGGGCATCCGCAGCGTTGACCCCGCCGAACGGCTGATGCTGGAAGATTCCGGGATCACCGTTCACGACATGCGCAAGATTGACGAATACGGCATCGCCCCGCTGCTGCGCGCCTTCCTGCAACGGGTCCACAAGGCCAATGGCCTGTTGCACGTCAGTCTGGATGTCGATTTCCTCGAACCCGGCATCGCGCCGGGGGTCGGGACCACCGTTCCCGGCGGTGCCACCTTCCGCGAGGCGCACCTGATCATGGAGATGCTGTACGAGACCGGTCTGGTTTCCAGCGTCGATCTGGCCGAACTCAATCCCTTCCTCGATGAACGCGGCCGCACCGCCACCCTGCTGGTCGATCTGCTGGCCAGCCTGATGGGCCGTCGCGTGCTCGATTACCCCACACGGAGCTTCGCATGATGATACCGAACCTGAACCTGGTGCCTTTCGTAAGCGTCGATCACATGATGAAGCTGGTTCTGCACATCGGCGTCGAACGCTTCCTGTCCGAACTGGCGGGCTATGTCGAAGACGATTTCCGCCGCTGGCTGGCCTTTGACAAGACCCCGCGCGTTGCCTCGCACAGCGCCGAAGGGGTGATCGAGCTGATGCCGACCAGTGATGGCGAAGTCTATGGCTTCAAGTACGTCAACGGCCACCCCAAGAACACCCGCGAAGGCCGCCAGACCGTTACCGCCTTTGGCGTGCTGTCCGATGTCGCCAACGGCTATCCGGTGCTGATGTCGGAAATGACCATCCTGACCGCCCTGCGCACGGCGGCAACGTCAGCGGTGGCGGCCAAATATCTGGCCCCGCAGGGCGCCGACTGCATGGCGATCATCGGCAACGGCGCGCAGTCGGAATTCCAGGCGATGGCCTTCAAGGCCCTGCTCGGCATCCGCAAGCTGCGCCTGTTCGACATCGACCCGCAGGCAACGCAGAAGTGCATGAAGAACCTGCACGGGCTGGGCTTCGAGATCACCGCCTGCACCTCGACCGAACAGGCGGTCGAAGGCGCCCACATCATCACCACCATCACCGCCGACAAGCAGTGTGCCACCATCCTGACCGACAACATGGTCGGCGCCGGGGTCCACATCAACGCCGTTGGCGGCGACTGTCCGGGCAAGACCGAACTGCACCATGACATTCTGCTGCGCTCGGACATCTTTGTCGAATACCCGCCGCAGACCCGCATCGAAGGCGAAATCCAGCAGTTGCCCGCCGATCATCCGGTGATCGAACTGTGGGAAGTGATGACCGGACAGGTCAGCGGTCGCCGTGATCCGCGCCAGATCACCCTGTTCGACTCGGTCGGCTTTGCCATCGAAGACTTCTCGGCCCTGCGCTATGTGCGTGACCAGTTGCGCTCGGTCGGGCTGTACCAGAACCTCGACATGCTGGCCGACCCCGACGAGCCGCGCGACCTGTTCGGCATGATCCTGCGCGCACAGGCCGCCCAGACCCCGCCGGTGGCGGTCGGGGGCTGAACGTCCTCAAGATTCTGGCCTGTTACCCCTTCAAACAGGCCAGATAGGGCGCCTTCAGGCCTTGCACCTGCGGCAGGGTCAGGGTGTAGGGCGGCGAGGCGCCGACCTTCTTCAGGGCGGTCAGCAGGCATTTTTCCGGGCTGCGCGGGCCAGCATCGGAATCATTGAGCACCTCGACGTCGTCGATGCGCACCACATCCGGGGTGGGCGTGGCATCGTCGGACAGCGGCACCGCCAACCGGCCTTCAACTTCACCCAGACAGCAGGCGGCGCAGAACGGCAGGTCCTGGGCCTGTTGATCGCTCAGCCCCATCATCGCCCCGAGGTCGGTCGGCGTGATGGCCTGCGACACCCGCACGCCACGCCCATCGACGGCCGCCGTCGAGATGCCGCCGTTGCAGCGGTCGCCGCCCACCGGGTAGACCTTGGCGCTCAGTTGCCCCTTGGCGTCGATTTTATAGCTGACCAGACTGCTGAAGGTGCCGGTGCCGCCGCCATTGGCCAGCGAGATAGCGAGCTTTTCCCCCGATGGCAGCGTCGCCACCGGCTGATAGCTGAACCAGGTCGAAAAGCCTTCGGCCAGCCCGACCACCGACATCGAGCCGGGGCTGCCTTCGTTTTCTTCCACCGGAATATGGGCATAGGCGGCGTTGCAGGTCTTCAGTGGCACCTGACGCTGTACCGGCGGCGGCTCGCCCATGCTGCCACCCAGCGCATAGTCAAGGCACAGCGGATGAACGAAATCGGCATCCTTGACATGCGGCGACTGCACCGGCGCAGGCACCGGCGGGGCCTTCAGGGCCGACAGGCGGGCATCGTACTGTTTGGACAGACAGCCAGCCCACGCCCACAGCTCGGGGTCGGATGGCGCATCGCCGGTGGGACGAATGGCGCACGCCGTCAGGCGGCTTTTCAGCCATTCCCGCTGCTCGGTCAGCATCGCCTTGCTGCCATCGGGCGTTGCCGCCTTGCGGGCGGCGGAAAAGACCTCCGCCAGACGGGCGTCCTGATCGGCCAGCACCGCATCGTTACAAATCAGCAGCTCGACCGGCGCCTTGGCCTGATCACAGGCAAAGCTCGGCCCCTCGGCCCGCGCCGGGGAAGCCCCGGCCATCGTTCCCCCGGTGATGATCGCCACTCCGACCATCGCCCCCCATACACCAGCCCGCATCATCGTTTCCCCTTCCGGTCCCCGGTGGCAAAAGTCAGTCTTTATCGCTGACCCCCGCCTGCGCAAATGTCGCCATGCCAGCATGACAGGCGGCGGCGGCGCGGACAATCGGAACTGCGGTCACCGCCCCCGAAGCCTCGCCCAGTCGCAAGCCCAAATCCAGCAGCGGCAGCTTGCCAAGCTGGGCAAACAGCAGGGCGTGCCCCGGCTCGCAGGATTTGTGCGACACCACGCAATGATCCAGCGCTCCGGGGCGGAACGCCTCCAGCGCCGCCGCCGCCGCCGTGCAGATGAAGCCATCGAGCACCACCACCATGCCCGCCAGCCGCGCCCCGATCACCGCCCCGGCAATCGCCGCCAGCTCACGCCCGCCCAGACGGCGCAGCATGTCCAGCGCATCGCGGGCCTCGGGCTTGTGCAGCGCCACCGCCTCGGCCACCACTTCGGCTTTTTTGCTCAAGGCCACCCCATGAACCCCGGTCCCCGGCCCGGTCCAGCCGGTGGCGGTGCCGCCAAACAGCGCGTGACAGATCGCCGCCGCACTGGTGCTGTTGCCGATCCCCATTTCCCCCAGACACAGCAGGTCGGCCCCCTGACGGGCCGCGTCGATCGCTGCCGCCACGCCGGTGGACAGCGCCGCCACCACCTCGGCTTCGCTCATCGCGGCCTGTTGCGTAAAGTCAGCGGTCGGCGTTTCCAGATCAAGCGACACCACCGCCAGCGTCACCCCGTTGGCCCGGCACAACTGGTTGATCGCCGCCCCGTCATGCTGGTAGTTGGCCACCATCTGCACGGTGACGGCGGCGGGATAGGCCGACACGCCGCGCGCCGCCACCCCGTGGTTCCCGGCAAAGACGATGCAATGCGGCGCGGCCACCGTTCCCGGATGCTTGTGCTGCCAGCTTGCCAGCCATGCCGCCAGGTCTTCCAGCCGCCCCAGCGAGCCGCGCGGCTTGGTCAATTGCGGTTCACGGGTTTCGGCTTGCCCACGGGCATCCAGATCCGGCCCCGGCAGGGTTGCCAACAGGCTGCGAACATCATCCAGCGACGAGAGAACAGGAACCGAAACGGTCGAAGCAGCAGTCACAGAGGCACCTATGGGCAAAGGACAGGGAATATTGTACCCCTGTTGTACACCTGCCATCCCCGGCAGCAACAGCCCGTTGGCGCGATGAACGGTATTTCATGATCGAGTCCTCACATACGTCACCCTCTGCTGGCTGGGCCGCCCGCCGACTGGCCGAGCTGCATCTGGCGGCTGTCTTTCTGACCCGCCTGCCCTTGCCGCACCTGCGCCCGCCGTTACCGGCCTTGTCGGCGGCGCTGTGGGCCTTTCCGCTGGTTGGGGCCGGGATCGGGCTGGCTGGCGGCGCAGTCTTGATGCTCGCCAGCGCAGTGGGCCTGCCGGGGCCTCTGGCCGCCGGGCTTGCCCTGCTGGCGACCGTCCTGCTGACCGGCGCGCTGCACGAAGACGGGCTGGCCGATATTGCCGACGGCTTTGGCGGTGGCGCCACCCGGGCGCGCAAGCTGGAAATCCTGCGCGACAGCCGGGTCGGCAGCTATGGGGTGGTGGCCCTGCTGCTGGTGGTCGGGCTGCGCTGGCAGGCGCTCGCCAGTCTGGCCTCCTCGCCGCTGTCGGCAGCGCTGGTGCTGACCGCCGCCCATGCCCTCGCCCGTGCCAGTGTGCCATGGGCGATGGTGCTGGGCCGCCCGGCCCGCAGCGACGGACTGGGGGCCGCCGCCGGGGAGGCCTCGCTGGTCATCGCCTTGATCACACTGGCGGTCGGGATGATCGTGGCCGTTGGGCTGGTGCCTGCTTTGGCGCTGCCGATGGCCGGTCTGATGCTGGCGATCACCACGGGCATCGGGTGGGTCGCCACTCGCCAGATTGGTGGCTATACCGGCGACGTGCTGGGCGCTATTGTCCTGCTGAGCGAAACTGCCGCCCTGATGGCAGCAACACGATAGGTTGGTCAGGAGACACCCCCGATGAGCGCCGTGATGGAACGCCGTACCGGTCAGACCCGCACCGGAGACCCGCAGACTCCAACGCGCTTTTGGTGGTTGCGCCATGGTCCGGTTCCCCGCGCCGCCGGGGGGGCGATCAGTGGCCGCGAAGACCTGGCCTGCGACCTGTCGAACACCGCCGCCCTTGACTGGCTGCGCCAGCGGGTTCCGGCAACAGCGGTGTTCATCGCCAGCCCGCTGATCCGGGCGGTCAGCACCGGCGAGGCGGTGATGAGCCGCAAGCCCGATGCCCTGTTCCCGTCGCTGATGGAGCAGGATTTCGGCCGCTGGACCGGCAAGACCTGGCAAGAGGTCTCCGCCGAAGCCGACACGCTGGGCTTTTGGGACGAACCAGCCGATGCCGTGCCGCCCGATGGCGAGAGCTTTTCGCAGCAATGCAGCCGGGTGGCGGCCTTTATCGAGCTTGCGCGTGAGCGCTGGGCCGGGCAGGACGTGCTGGTCGCCTGCCATGGCGGCACCATCCGGGCGGCGCTGGCCCATGCCCTCAGCGGCGCTTCGCGCCAGCCGGGGGTGACCACACAGGTGATGTCCTTTGTGATCGACAATCTTTCCCTCACCCGCATTGATGCGTTACAAGAAGGGACAGCAATTTGCTCGGTTAATGAAAGGTATCAGCCCTGAGCCCGCTTCCGCGTCTTACTCTGGTGATCGGCGGTGCCCGATCCGGAAAATCCCGCCATGCCGAGGCGCTGGTCCGCAGCGCTGGCCGCGAGCGCGTCTATCTGGCAACGGCGCAGGTGTGGGACGAGGAAATGGCCGAGCGCGTCCGCCTGCACCGGGCCGACCGTCCGCACGGCTGGCAGACCATCGAAGAACCTTATGCCATTGCCCCACTGCTGGCACGCGGCTTTGACGGCAAGCCGGTGCTGCTCGATTGCCTGACCCTGTGGCTGACCAACGTCCTGCTGGCCAGCGACGATCCCAGCCTGTCGGGGATGCCCTCGCCTGAACAGGCCTGTGAAACACTGCTGGCGACCCTTGCCAGCTGCCCCGGCCCGCTGGTGCTGGTCAGCAACGAAGTCGGGCTTGGCATCGTGCCGGACAACGCCTTGTCGCGCCGGTTCCGTGATCTGGCCGGACGCCTGCACCAGAACGTTGCCGCACTGGCTGATCGCGTCGATCTGGTCACCGCCGGAATTCCCCTGTCCCTTAAGCCACAGCTTGCTTTAGCCCCGGTGGCTGAGTATCCCTAACCTCTCTCTGAACCTATCCATGGAAGCGCCCGATGAACAGTCTGCGTAAAATCCCGGCCACCGTGATCACCGGCTTTCTGGGCGCGGGCAAAACCACGCTGGTCCGCCATCTGATGGAACAGGCCAACGGCAAGCGGATTGCCCTGATCATCAACGAATTCGGTGATCTGGGGGTGGACCGTGAAATTCTCGCCGCCTGTGGCGTCGAAGGCTGCACCGAAGACACCATCATCGAGCTGGCCAATGGCTGTATCTGCTGCACCGTCGCCGATGAGTTCCTGCCGACGATGGACGCCCTGCTGAACCGGGCCGATCCGCCGGATCATATCGTAATCGAAACATCGGGCCTGGCCCTGCCCAAGCCGCTGGTGAAGGCCTTCCACTGGCCGGAAATCCGCCATCGCGTCACCGTTGACGGGGTGATTGCGGTGATTGATGCCAACGCCACCGCCGCCGGTCGTTTTGCCGATGACCCGGAGGCAGTGCAGGCGATGCGCGAGGCCGATGACTCGCTGGATCACGACAACCCGCTGGAAGAAGTGTTTACCGACCAGTTGCTGTGCGCCGACATGGTGGTGCTGAACAAGGCCGACCTGCTGGACGACGCCGGACTGGCGGCGCTGGAAAGTGCGCTGAAGGCGCAGGTGCGGCCCGGCGTGCATCTGGTGCCGACCGCCTATGGCAAGATCGACCCGGCGGTGCTGCTGGGGCTGGACAAGGCCGCCGAAGACGACCTTGACGCCCGTCCCAGCCACCACGATGGCGACGACGAGCACGATCATGAAGACTTCGAAACGTTTTTCATCGACCTCGGCCCGGTCGAAGACCTCGACGCCCTCGAGGCCCGTCTGCTGACTGCCATCAACGAACACGACATCCTGCGCATCAAGGGCTTCCTCGACGTGCCGGGCAAGGCCATGCGCCATCTGGTGCAGGCGGTCGGCCCACGGCTGGACCATTACTATGACCGCCCGTGGAAAGCCGACGAACAGCGGGCCTCGCGGCTGGTGGTGATCGGGCTGCACGGGCTGGACCGTGACGCCATCACCGCCCGCATCCGTGGGCTGGCTCCGGTGGCTGCTCTCTGATGCATCTGCTGGCCACCACTGCCGGAGCCATCGACGATGGCTCGCAGGCGCTCGATCTAGGGCAGACCCCCGGCGATGTGGTGGTCCTGTCAGCGGCAGAAAGCGAGCTGGCCTGTCTGGCCGCCGCCCATGCCCGCCTGCGGGCCTTGCCTGCCGGTCAGACTCCGGCGGGAGGCTGGCCGTCGTTGCGGCTGGCCAGCCTGAACCTGCTGGGCCATAACCTGTCGGTGGACCTCTATGTGGACGCGGTGATCCGGCAGGCCCGGCTGGTGGTGGTGCGCCTGCTGGGCGGGCGCAGCTATTGGCCCTATGGCGTTGATGAAATCAGCGCCGCCTGTCGCAAACGCGGCATTCCGCTGGTGCTGTTGCCCGGTGATGACCGCCCCGACAGCGACCTGCTGAGCAGCTCGACCGTTGACAGCGCCCGCTATCACCGCCTGTGGCATTACCTGATCCATGGCGGCGTCGATAACGCCGAACAGTTGCTGCGCCATGCCTGTGAGATGCTCGGCTGTACGCCGGTGCCGTCATGGCAGGAACCGGCCCCGCTGGCGCCTGCCGGTCTGTGGGGCGCGGACCAGTCGGCCCTCACCGACACCGGCAAACCGGTGGCGCTGGTGGTGTTCTACCGGGCGCTGGTGCAAGCCGCCAATACGGCCGTGGTCGAGGCCCTGTGTGACGCCCTGCGCGCCGAAGGACTGGCCCCGCTGGCGCTGTACGTCACCAGCCTGAAAGACCCGCTGGCCAGTGCGCTGGCCGAACAGGTGGTCTCCGATGCCCGCCCGGCGGTGATCCTGAACGCCACCGGCTTTGCCATCGGCAGCCCCAGCGACGGCGACCCGGCCCGCCAGCCGCTGACCGCCACCGCCTGCCACGCCGGACCGTTTGCCGCCAGTGATGCGGTGGTGCTGCAGGTGGTGTTTGCCAGCGGCAGCGAAGCAGCATGGGACAGCGGGACCAACGGTCTGGGCGCGCGCGACATTGCGATGAACATTGCCCTGCCGGAAATCGATGGCCGGGTGTTCAGCCGGGCGGTGTCGTTCAAGGCCGCCGCCACCCGCGATGCCGCCACCGAAATCGACCTGATCCGCTACCAGCCGCGCCCCGACCGCATTGCCTTTACCGCCGCGCTGGCCGCCCGCTGGGCCAGGCTGCGCACCACCGACCCCGCCCGCCGCCGGATCGGGCTGGTGCTGTCGAATTACCCCAACCGCGATGGCCGGATGGGCAATGGCGTCGGCCTCGATACCCCTGCCGCCACCGTTGACCTGCTGTCAGTGCTGGCCGGGGCCGGGTATGACCTTGGCTCCGGCGACCGGCCAGAGTCCGGCTCGACACTGATGGCCCTGCTGCGCGAAGGCGTCACTAACGACCTCGACGCCCGCAGCGGGCGACTGGTGCGCGAAAGCCTGCCGTTGCCGGACTATCTGGCCTTTTTCCGCACCCTCGACCCGACCGTGCAGCAGGCGGTCACCGACCGCTGGGGCGCACCGGAGCAAGACCCGCATTTCCAGCCGTCGGAGCTGTCCTGCGGCGGCTTTGCACTGGCGATCCTGTGTTTTGGCCGGGTGGCGGTCGGGGTGCAGCCCGCCCGGGGCTACAACATTGACCCGGTCAGCAGCTACCACGACCCGGCGCTGGTGCCGCCGCACGGCTATTTTGCCTTTTATGCCTGGCTGCGCGAGGCCTTTCGGGCCGATGTGGTGATCCACCTCGGCAAGCACGGCACCCTTGAATGGCTGCCCGGCAAGTCGCTGGCCCTGTCAGAACGCTGCTTCCCCGAAGCGGTGCTGGGGCCGATGCCGCACCTGTACCCGTTCATCGTCAACGACCCCGGCGAAGGCACTCAGGCCAAGCGACGGGCGCAGGCGGTGATCATCGACCACCTGACCCCGCCGCTGACGCGGGCGGAAAGCTATGGCCCGCTGCGCGATCTCGAATTGCTGGTCGATGAATACTATGAGGCCGCCGGCGTCGATCCTCGCCGCCTGAAGGTGCTGCGGCAACAAATCCTCGACCTGTCGCGCACGCTGGGGCTGGATCAGGATGTCGGCATCACCAGCGACGACAACGACGAACAGGCGCTGTCAAAGCTCGACAACCACCTGTGCGACCTGAAGGAACTGCAAATCCGCGACGGCCTGCACATTTTTGGCCGCTCGCCGGTCGGGCAGCAACGGCTGGACCTGCTGGTGGCACTGGCCCGCGTGCCGGGCAGCCATGGCATCAGCCTGCACCGGGCGCTGGCCCGTGACCTTGGTCTTGAGGCGTTTGACCCGCTAGACTGTGCCTATGGCGAGCCGTGGAACGGGGCGCGTCCTGCGGTGCTGGCAAGCCTGTCCGATGCGCCGTGGCGCTCGCAGGGCGATACCGTCGAGCGACTGGAGCTGTTGGCCAGTGCGCTGGTCGCCGGTGAGCAGCCGCCCCCCGGCCCGGCCAGCGCGCAGGCACTGGACTTTGTGCAGCAGCGCCTGATGCCCGCCGTTGATGCCTGTGGCGCCGCCGAACGGGCGGGCCTGCTGCGTGGACTCGACGGGCGCTTTGTGCCCCCCGGAGCCTCCGGTGCTCCCACCCGGGGCCGTCCCGACGTGCTGCCGACCGGGCGCAATTTCTATTCCGTCGATACCCGCGTGGTGCCGACTCCGGCAGCGTGGAGCCTCGGCTGGGCCTCGGCGCAGCGGTTGCTGGACCGCCATGCGCAGGACCATGGCGAATGGCCGACCACGCTGGCGCTGACCGCCTGGGGCACCTCGAACATGCGCACCGGCGGTGATGACATCGCGCAGGGGCTGGCGTTGATGGGGGTGAAGCCGACCTGGGATACCGCCTCGCGCCGGGTCACCGGCTTCGAGATTCTGCCCGCTGGCGTGCTGGGACGCCCGCGTGTTGACGTCACCTTGCGCATTTCCGGCTTTTTCCGCGATGCCTTCCCGGCGTTGATCGACCTGTTCGACAGCGCCGCCCGTGCCGTTGCCGCCCTCGATGAACCGCCCGAGGTCAACCCGCTGGCCGCCCGCGTCCACAGCGAAACCGCCCGCCTCATGGCCGAAGGCCAGTCTGCTGCGGATGCCGCGACGCAGGCCGGGCACCGGGTGTTCGGCTCGAAACCGGGGGCCTATGGCGCGGGCCTGCAAGCCCTGATCGACGAGCGCGGCTGGGACAGTGCCGACGATCTGGCACAGGCCTATCTCGGCTGGGGTGGCTATGCCTACGGTAAGGGCGGCGACGGCAAGGCCGCCCATGCCCTGTTCGGCCAGCGCCTGCAACAGGTGCAGGTGGTGGTGCAGAATCAGGATAACCGCGAACACGACCTGCTGGACTCCGACGACTATTACCAGTTTGAAGGCGGGATGACCGCCGCCGTGCGCAGCCTGTCCGGTCAACAGCCGGTGGTCTATCACAGTGACCATTCCCGCCCGGACGCGCCACGCATCCGCACCCTGACCGAAGAGATTGCCCGTGTGGTGCGCGGACGCGCCGCCAATCCGAAGTGGATCGAAGGTGTCATGCGCCACGGCTATAAGGGTGCCTTTGAAATGGCGGCGACGGTTGATTACCTGTTTGCCTTTCAGGCCACCGCCCGCTGCGTTGCAGATCACCATTTCGATGCCATATTTGACGCCTACCTTGGCGATGAAACGGTTCGCAGCTTTCTGGCCGAGCACAACCCGGCAGCCCTGCGGGAAATGGCCGACCGCTTTGCCGAAGCCATTGACCGCCGCCTGTGGTCACCCCGCCGCAATTCCACCCCCGGCCTGCTGGACGAGATAAGGATTTCCGCCCGTGACTGAGACACCCGACCAGCCCATCGTTGCCGATGTCGATGACAGCGAAAGCGAAGACGAGCGCCACAAACGCAAGATGGCGAAGAAAAAGGCCGCCCGCGACCGCATGATGGCGGCCAAAACCGCCGAAAAGGGCCTGATGATCGTCCACACCGGCGCTGGCAAAGGCAAATCGACTGCCGCCTTTGGCATGGGGTTGCGCTGCGTCGGTCACGGCTACAAGTTAGGGGTGGTGCAGTTCATCAAGGGGGCAATGGATACCGCCGAACGCGACATCCTGTCGCGCTTTGACAGCGTGACCTTCAAGGCGATGGGCGAAGGCTTCACCTGGGAAACCCAGGACCGCAACCGCGACATTGCCGCTGCCGAGCGCGCCTGGCAGGAAGCCCGCCTGATGTTGCAGGATCCCGAAACCCGCATGGTGATCCTCGACGAGCTGAATGTGGTGCTGCGTTATGGCTATCTTGATCTGGCGATGGTGCTGGACGATCTGGCCCACCGCCCGGCGGATCAGCATGTGGTGCTGACCGGCCGCAACGCCCCCGAGGCCGTCATCGAGGCGGCAGACATGGTTACCGAAATGACACTGGTCAAACACCCCTTCCGGTCTGGTATCAAGGCCCAGCCGGGGGTGGAATTTTAAATCATTGACCGTCCTTTTTCCTGTTTTGCATGACGCCTTCCGCCGTGGAGGCAAGAGAGGTCCGATGCGCTTTTTCACTCTGTTGACCGCTGCGGTGTCGCTGGTTCTGCTGACCACCGCACCCGCACGGGCGGATGAACGCTCCGACGCTTTGGCGACCGTCGCCAAGGCCACCTCGACCGTGCAGCACCTGCAAGCCGATGAGCACTTTCCCGAATACTGGCAGCCGTCGCTGGCGCGGGCGCGGGGGGTGCTGATCGTTCCCAGCTTTTACAAGGCCGGTTTCATTGTCGGCGGTGCCTATGGCAACGGCGTGCTGATGGTGCGCAACGACAGCGGGGTCTTTTCACCGCCGGCCTTTTACCGCATGACCGCGGGCAGCCTCGGCCTGCAGATCGGGGCCGAAGAGCGCGAGATCATGTACATGATCATGACCGACAAGGGTCTGCAGGCGATCATGGAAGACCGCTTCAAGGTCGGGGCCGGGGTCAATCTGGCGATTGTCACCTGGGGCGGCGGCGCCGAAGCCGCCACCACCAGCGCCGCCGGAGCGGATATTGTCGCCTTTTCCCATGCTGCCGGAGCCTATGGTGGCGGGGTGATCGAAGGGGCGGGGATCGAGCCACGCCCGGACTGGAACCGGGCGCTCTATGGTGCCAATGCCAACAGCAAATCAATCGTCTTTGATCGCCGCTATACCCTTGAGGCCGCCAACGCGCTGATTGCCGCGCTGGATACGGCGTCGAACTTCCATCCGGCCAACGGCACACCGGCTGCGCCGTCGTCGTCTTCCAACGGCTCGTACAACAGCACCCCCGCCAGCAACAGCAGCTCCTATAGCAGCAGTCAGCCGGTGAGCCAGGGCAGCAGCGCGTCGGGGAGCACTTCTGGCCGCTCGTCGATGGACGTGCAGGAACTCGACAGCCCCGGCACCACCGTCCAGAGCAGCAGCAGCAGTGTCAAAAGCTCTGGCGCGTCGTCGACCAGCTCGACGCCGGTCAAGCTGGTGCCGCAACAGGGCAGTACCCTGCAATAAAGTGTCCCTGTTCACAGAAAAATCCCGGACAGCCTGCCCTGTCCGGGATTTTTTTTTCGCCCGTTTTCGGCAAGACTGCCTGCCGGATCGTCTTTGCAAAGGTTTCCGTCATGCCCCCAGCCTCGCCTGCTCCCCGCGCCCTGATGTTTCAGGGCACCGGCTCCGATGTCGGCAAAAGCCTGCTGGTCGCCGGGCTGGCACGGGCCTTTACCCGCCGGGGGTTGCGGGTTCGCCCGTTCAAGCCGCAGAACATGAGCAACAACGCCGCCGTCACCCCGCCGTCGCCGGACTGCCCGCAGGGGGGCGAAATCGGCCGGGCGCAGGCATTGCAGGCGCGGGCCTGCGGGGTAGCCCCCAGTGTTTTGATGAACCCGATCCTGCTGAAACCGCAGTCGGATGTTGGCAGTCAGGTGGTGGTGTGCGGCACGGTACTGGGCAATGCCAAAGCCGCCGATTACCACCGGCTGAAGCCATCGTTGCTGCCGCGTGTGCTGGACAGTTTCCACCGGCTGGCCCGTGAGGCCGATCTGGTGCTGGTCGAGGGCGCCGGGTCCGCCGCCGAAGTCAATCTACGCGCCGCCGACATCGCCAACATGGGTTTTGCCGAGGCCGCCGACCTGCCGGTGATCCTGATCGGGGACATTGACCGTGGCGGGGTACTGGCGCAGGTGGTCGGGACCCATGTCCTGCTGCCCGCCGCCGAGCAGCAGCGGATCAAGGGCTTTGTGATCAACAAGTTTCGCGGCGACCCGGGCCTGTTTGCCGATGGCATGACCCTGATGACCGAACGCACCGGCTGGGCGGCCTGCGGCCTGCTGCCGTGGTTCCCCGATGCCGCCCGCCTGCCGCCGGAAGACGGTATGGCACTGGACAGCCTGCGTCCCTCCAGCGGCCCGCGGACCGATCGCCTGCGGGTGGTGGTGCCACGCCTGTCGCGCATTGCCAATTTTGACGACCTCGACCCCCTGCGCGCCGAGCCATCGGTCGAGGTCAGCGTCATTCCTGCCGGTCAGCCGTTGCCGCTGGATGCCGACGTGATCCTGTTGCCGGGATCAAAGGCCACCCGCGCCGATCTGGCGTTCCTGCGCTTGCAGGGATGGGACATCGACCTGCTGGCCCACTATCGCCGGGGCGGCCGGATTGTCGGCCTGTGCGCGGGCTATCAGATGCTGGGGGAAACGGTCTTCGACCCCGACGGTCTGGAAGGCCGGGCGGGGGAAACTGCCGGACTGGGGTTGCTGCCGCTATCCACCACCATCACCCGCCACAAGACCCTGACCGAGACCAGCGCCCACGACGAGCTGAGCGGCTGCCGGATTCAGGGCTACGAGATGCACATGGGCCAGACCATTGGCCCCGGCCTCGCCTCGCCGTGGCTGCGGCTGGAGGGTCGCCCGGAAGGGTCGATCAGCCCCGACGGGCGGGTGATGGGCTGCTATATCCATGGGCTGTTCGCCAGCGATGCCTATCGGGCGCATCTGCTGGCGCAATGGGGCAGCCCCAGCACAGCCGCCTATGAGCAGGGCGTCGAGGCCGCGCTGGATGCGCTGGCCGATCATCTGGAGCGCCACATGGACCTGTCGGCCCTGCTGGCGCTGGCGACGCCGGTCAGCTAGAACAGCGTGCGTTCAATCAGACGCCACAGTACACGACAGTAAGGGAACAAGGACGTGGAGCGCTGCTCCACACCTCGCTGGGGCCAGTCGGCCCCAGACCCCATTCCTTTGATCATAAAAGAGAAAATGGGGGTTCGGGGCCTCAGGCCCCGAGCAGGTTCGGGCGGCAGCCCGCTCTTGTTTTCAAACTGTCGTGTACTGTGATCAGACGCAGGCACGCCGCTCCAATATTTTGTTTTGCCGCATTGTCTTTGCGAAAGCAGGTTCCCACTTTTCGCACAATGCTTGTCTTATGATTTTTCGTGCTGACAGGCGATAAAGGATCCCTCGAGAGGGTGTTGCAACACCCTCTCGAGGGCGAGGGTAGGATCCACACAATGCAGGTCGTTAACGGACCGAGTTAGAGTTTGATCACCCTCGTCTTTTCCATAGGCCTGAACGGATACCAGGGGTTTGGCCCCGGATGACAAGCAGAGGCGCG
>Ga0209373_10000425_pt1 | contig 70708 bp, 58 predicted proteins | sample Higcelweek5metaG_FD_187173 | JGI IMG/M metagenome (GOLD analysis project Ga0209373, IMG submission 187173) | Freshwater pond sediment microbial communities from the University of Edinburgh, under environmental carbon perturbations - High... | ecosystem: Environmental > Aquatic > Freshwater >...
TTCAAGAAGTCGGTGTTAATGGCGAAGAGGCTCCACCCGTTCCCTTTCCGAACACGGAAGTTAAGCTCTTCAGCGTTGAAAATACTTGGTTGGTGACGACCTGGGAAGATAAATCAATGCCGACACTCAATTAGATATTGGAGTTTTAAAAACTCCAATAACTCTACTATATTTGACTTTTAAGATCAAATGGGCTTAGCCATTATTTTAATTTGCACCATTAGCTCAGTCGGTAGAGCAACTGACTCTTAATCAGTGGGTCCTGGGTTCGAGCCCCCGATGGTGCATTCCAATCGGCCCGTTGGTCAAGCGGTTAAGACTCCGCCCTCTCACGGCGGCATCACGAGTTCGATTCTCGTACGGGTCATAAGTTTTACTACCCTATATAAAATTTGTATAGGGACCATTAGCTCAGTTGGTTAGAGCAACCGGCTCATAACCGGTTGGTCCGGGGTTCGAGTCCCTGATGGTCCACCATAAAAAAACACATGAATTTTTATTCATGTGTTTTTTTATGCATATTTTTATATTCTAAAGGAGTTAAATTAAATTTTTCTTTAAATTGTCTAGTAAAGTGTGCGTAATGCTTATAACCGCATTGTTCAGATATACTTACCATATTTAAGTTAGTGTTTAAAAGTAAGTTTAATGCATATTGCATTTTGCTATTAATTAAATCCTTAATAAAAGGAACTTCAAAATATTTTTTATATTTATGCTGAAAGTTTGATTTACTCATTCTTAGTTCATGGGCTGTACTGTCAACAGTTCTCATTTCATATGGGCGACTATATATTTTATTTCTAATAGTAGCAAGCATTTCATAATGATTATGTGGAATAATTAAAGAAGAACTTTGAATTTGCTCAGATACTTTATTGAAAATCAAAAAAATATATTTATAAATACTATCATCTTTGTATAAATTATTCGAGTATAATTCATAAGAAAGCGATTTTATACAAAAGCTTAAGAAGTTTAAATTATTTAGACTTATAGGAGTATCATAAGGTATTTTTCTAGATAAAAAATCTTTTTCTTCATCATTTTCAAATAAAAAGTGTATCCAATCATTTGAAAAAGTTTGTTGAGGAATGCAGCGATAAAATTGGGAACTACCTTTTTTATAAATAAAAAAAGAATTCATAGGAACATGAACATCTTCTCCATTTAAATTAAATATGGAATCAGTCTTTAATAATAATAGTAAATAGTCTCCACTGCCGTTTGGTCTATCAATAAAAAAATCCGCATCATGGCAATGGTTATATCCAACATTAATAATAATCATAACGCACCTCTTTTGCACAAAAGTTAATAATATGTGTATTATATATCATTTACATTCAATTGTCAATACTATATAATAAATATATAATAATAAATATGTAAACATACAAAATAAACAAAAAACTAAGTGTATTAATCTATGAAATAGTACATTTTTAATTTATTGAATTTAAAATCGTAATTGTTCTAGAATATTTTATAAAAGTATGTTAAGTATTAAGAATAATATCTATATGTTTTAAGGAGGATTTTATGAAATCAAAAAAAGGATTTTGGAGAAGATGTTTATCTTCAGCAATAGCATTGATTTTACTAGCATCTAGTTCATCATTTGCTAATGTTGCTAATATTTATGCAGCAGGTGGTAACCTAATTAGCAATTCAACTTTTGATAGTGGAGTTAAAAATTGGGGTACTTATATGGATGGCGGCGGAAGTGCGACTTTAGTATCTGAAAATGGGAAATTGGCATTGAAAATAAAATCTGTTGGTACTTTAAATTATGGTGTTCAGGTGTTTTTTGATGTTATACCTTTATATCAGAATGGTGTGTATCGTTTAAGATATGATATATCATCAACAGTTGATAGAGATGTAGAGAGCATGATACAGCAAAATGGTGGAACTTATCAGGCATATACTTGGAAGGGATTAAGTATAACGAAAGATCCCAAAACTGTAGACTATACATTTACAATGGAAAAAGAAACTGATATTATGACTAAGTTAGCATTTAACTGTGGAAATCAAGGTAGTGATTTAGGCGAACATACAATATATTTAGACAATGTTATATTGGAACTTGTGGATGATAGTAAAGTTGAATATCCTTCTTCTACTGCAAATGAAGACCCAATTATGATTAATCAATTAGGTTATAGGACATCAAGTAAAAAAATAGCTGTTTTTAGAAATATAAATGGAAATAATAAATTTTCTGTTGTGAATGCAGATAATGGAGAAGTTGTTTATAGTGGCTCAATTTATGGTGAAAAACAAAATGATAGTGCGAAAGAAATAAATTATTATGGTGATTTTTCTGAGATAACTACACCAGGTAACTACTATATCAGCTGTGGAAACTTAAAAAAATCATATACTTTTAAAATTGGTGAAAATATTTACAATAATTTACTTGATGATTCTGTAAGAATGATGTATTTACAAAGATGTGGTATACAAATAGAAGATGCTTTATTTGGGCATTCAGCATGCCATACTAGTAACGCTGTAGTTTATGGAACGAACAAAACAATAGATGTAAATGGTGGTTGGCATGATGCGGGAGACTATGGAAGATATGTTGTGCCGGCTGCGAAAACGATTGCAGATTTATTATATGCATATGAGGCAAATCCTAAAGTTCATAGTGACAGCATAGGGATACCTGAAAGCGGAAATGGAATACCAGATATACTTGATGAAACACGTTATGGATTGACATGGATGTTTAAAATGCAGTCAGAAACAGGTGGAGTATATCATAAGGTTACATGTGCAAATTTTCCGGGTTATATTATGCCTCAGGATGAAAATGGTGAACTTATAGTAACCCCCGTTACCACTACAGCTACAGCTGATTTTTGTGCTGTTATGGCAATGGCATATGAATTTTACTATGATATAGACAAAGCATTTGCAGAGAAATGTCTTGACGCTGCAAAGAAAGCATGGGATTTTCTTGAGAAGAATCCAAACTTAATATTTACAAACCCTGCAGGTGTTACGACTGGAGAATATGGTGATATAACCGATTTAGATGAACGTTATTGGGCGGTTGCACAAATGTATAGAGCAACTAAAGAAAGTAAATATGTAGATTTATTAAATAATTTATCTACAAAAAAAGGCTTGGATTGGAGTACGGTAGGCGACTATGGTAATATAGCTTATCTTACTATGGAAAATGTGGATAAATCAACTGACTTATATCAAAAAATTAAAAGTGCATTCATTACTCAAGCAGATACGTTTGCTACTAGTACATCAAACGATGCATATGGTGTTGCTATTTCTAAGTTTGAATGGGGAAGTAATATGACTGTTGCAAATGCAGGAGTTATACTTGGTTTGGCATATAAAATTACTAATGATGAAAAATATATAACTTCATCTGAATCAAATTTAAACTATTTACTTGGTAGAAATCCATTATCAATTTGTTTTGTAACAGGATATGGAACTTCGTCTCCTAAAAATCCACATCACAGACCTTCAATGGCGAAAAATACTGCTATGAAGGGAATGTTAGTTGGTGGTGTAAATTCAAATCTAGAAGATAGTGCTGCAAAAGCTTATTTGGCAAACTCTGCACCTGCAAAATGCTTTGTTGATCATGCTGAAAGCTATTCGACAAACGAAGTAACAACATATTGGAATTCACCACTTATATATTTACTCTCATTAACTGAAGGTAAATCAGGCGGAGAAGTTGTTGAAAATGTAATTAAAGGTGATTTAAATAAAGATAATAAAGTTGACAACATGGATTTGGTTTTATTATGTCAATTTATAATTAAGAATATCGAATTTGACGATACTCAATTAAAAGCATCTGATTTGACTTCAGATGGAAATGTTGACGTTGCAGATTGTGCTATTTTAAAACAACATATAATGGGCGATAATGTTTTGAATAATAAATAAAAAAAGTAACAAATCCAATACCCCTCTTCTGATTAATTTTTAGAAGAGGGGTATTAATTATGGTGATATTTATTGGACTTTACTATCGATAATTAACTATATTAAAAGATAATTAACAACGTCTAAAATACAACAAATTAGAATTCGAGAATAGAAGTTGTACACATTGACTTTCTAGCTCTTATATGCTATAATTTAGAAAAAATTAAGGAGATTTTATATGCTAGATGGAATGGATTTTTCAAATATCACAGAAACAATACCGGATTTAATACTTCAGATTGATAAAATCAAAAATATCAATAAGAATAATAAATTGGTTATTTTTGTGGGTGCAGGAGTTTCAAAAAATTCAGGGGTGTGTTCTTGGTGGGAACTTGTAAAGGAAATTGCAGACAGAATTAATGAAAATAAATGCAAAAGTTGTGATATTAAGAATCTTGTGTGTACTGAATGTGGTAAAAACGTTGAAATGTGTAGCGTTGATAATTATAATTGCAAGTTAAAATATAATTTTTCTTCCGATGACTTCTTAATTATTCCTCAGCATTATTTTGAAAGCTTAGGTGATGATAAATCCGAATATTATCAATTATTGAGGGAACAATTTTGCAAACCTATAAAATCAAATATAATAGATGATATAATTGTTTCGTTAAATCCAGAACATATTATAACAACAAATTATGATCACTTGTTAGAAGATACGAAAGTACCTAATATTTCAAAGTATACTATCATAAAAAGTGATCATGATATACTTGAAAAAAACGGAAGAAATTATATTATTAAAATGCATGGTGATGTTGATGATTTACAGAATATAGTTTTAAAAGAAGACGATTATCTTAAGTATTCACAAAATCATATTCTAATTGAAAGCTATATAAAGGCACTTCTTATTGATAAAACATTTTTATTTGTTGGATATTCATTAAGTGATAATAATTTAAAACTTGTTATGAGTTATATTGATTACTTTGTAAAAGAAAAGAAGATTACTGGACGATCACCACATTATCTTGCCATAAATAAAATAGAAAATTCAGAACGAAATATACCATATTGGAGAAATAAGGGCGTTGAATTAATAGATTTATCTAAGATAGATGACAATATGATTAATAATTCAAAATGTTATAGCGTATCAAATTATATTGGAAAGCAATTATATACGCTTCTTTATTATATCAAGAATGATGATTTGAAAGAATTATCAGAGTTATCAATTTCTAAAGCGAAAGACAACTTAAAATGTTTTGAATTTGTAAGGAATAAAACTCTTTCTAAAGTATATAACCATATAGAATGTGCTGAGGTAAATGAACCACTCTTTAAAGTTAGAGATAAGTTTAAAGGATTTTACAAAAAAATTGAAGGAAAGTTTGGATTTTTTGATCAAGAAAATGAAGAACAAAACCTTAATAATATTCTATTTGAGCTATCTATTCAAAATAAGTATACTGAAATAATGAGAAAGTTAGAAGATAGCCCTAACACTTCAAGAAAAGCATATTATTATTCTTTGATAAAATATATTAATGGACTTGATGAAGTCATGGATTCTATAAAGAAAAATATGGGTGATATTGATTATTTGAATATTACCAATCAGCAATACTATGATCTTGCTATATATGAATTTAATAATATATGTTTTCGTCAATTAACATGTTTAAGTAAAGATCTAGACTGTTTTGAACGATTAGATTCATTAATTGATAATGCAGCTGTACAATACAGTGAAGCATATAAAACAATTAGAGACATAAAAGATAATAATTCAGAAATACAAAAAATGAATGATATTCTTTTATCCCATGAAGAATATTATATGGAAAAATCCAAAATGTCAAAAATGTGTGGAACTATCTATGGTGATTTATTTAAGATTCAAAATATAGCATACGACTATTATTTATTTTACAAAAAAAATCATTTAATGTTAGATTTATTTTCTAATGTTAATAAAATGGTGACTCCGTATATAAAAGCAATCCTATGCACATATTATCCCGATGAATATCAATATTCAACATCAACTACTTTTTTATTTGGGAGAACTCAAGTTAAACCATATTTTATGAACATAATTGATATAGATATGATTGTCAGACATATAAAACTTAAAGATTTAAGAACTTGGATATCACATTATAAAGTGTTCACAGTTAAAATAAATATAGATATAGATATTGCCACATTATTTGAAGACTTTTGTATTTCAATGAAAACATTTTGGAATGTTCAATTAATAGAACAATTAAAAACATTTAGTTTATTATTATCGCTGTCTGAAATGTCGAAAGAACAGAATAAACAAATTGTAGATGCGTTGATTAGTCTATCTACTCCAGATAAAACTACAAATATAGGAGAACTAACAAACAACATTTTTGCAATAATGACATTTGTCGAACGTCATTATGATAAGGAAATTGAAAGTTATACAAGATTATTGGAATTACTTATTAACAAGGAGATAATAAAATATATAGATGACAATAGTGAATACATCATTTTAGTGAAGAAATTATCAAAAAGTTCTAACGAAGAAATATACCAGAAATGTTGTGAAATTGTCGAAGAGAATAACGATAAACGTCAAAGAAGCTTTTTGTCTTATGTTTATCATCCGATACTACTAAAGTATAATGAAAATAAATGGAAATCGTGGATATTGGAGAATATTCAAGATAATCGGGTAGGAGAAATATATGAATATTTGCTTGACAATGTTATTGATTTTAATATCAATTTAAAAAATTATTATATTGATAAATTTAAGGAATTTGATGAGTCAGAAATTAGTAAACAAATTCCATATCATGATAGTAAAAGTTATGCCATTAATCAACTCATAATATTATTTTTAAGTAAATTTATAAGGAAAATTGAAGATATAGATTTTTTGAAGAAATATGCAGATACAAACGAATATTTGGATTTTTTATTTAATCCAGAGTCATTTGATTATAGCAAGATTAAAACAGCAGATAATATATGGTGCAATTTCCTTAATATTGATGAATTTAGAGACGTTATCATATCACACAAGGCTGAATTTTGGACTAAAGATGATGAAAAACGAATTTCTTTAGGATTTGGTAGTCCATTTGAAAATAAAGTGACATATAAATACCTTTTTGATTAAAGAAATAATCACATTAAATATTAGAATAGATGTTGATATTTGCAATAGTTTTAAATTATATAAAACTATTGCAAATTTTATATAAAGTTAACTAATTATTTTTTATAATATAAAATATAAAAAATAATACTTTATTTTGGGGTATTGATACTAAGATTAATTAAAATAAATTAACTTTTTTAAAACTACTACATGGGAGTGCGTCAAAACTTAAGATTTTTGAAAAATAGAGTAAAATTTCAATGTCTTGTTTTCATCTTTTTTAAGATATATGGTATATTTTATTGATTAATTAAATGTAATATGTTAAAATATTAATAGAAATTTATAAAAAAAGTAAAAAAGTGAGGTATAAATAATAAATCGTTATGTAAAACTAAAAAAATTGTAAAAAATAAAAATTTAATACAAAAGGAGAAATATTTTATGAAGACAATTATTTCTAAGTCTTTATCGTTTTTTATTTCAATAATTATGATTTCCACTATGGTTCTTTACTTACCACCTTTACAAAAAGTGAATGCAGCATATACAAATAGTCCGTTGGTTGATCATATTCGTATATCCCCACATAAAACAGAAAAAAGAGCAAGTTTAATAGATACAATTACAATTCATTGCACAGTAGCACAGTGTACACCAGAACAACTAGGTGAATTATTTGCCCATCCAAACAAAAAGGCCTCATCAAACTATGGTGTAGGTACAGACGGACGAATCGGAATGTATTGTGAAGAAAAAGATCGCTCATGGTGTTCAAGTAGTGCTGCCAATGATCACAGATCTATAACTATTGAGGTTGCATCGGATAGTTTTTTTCCGTATGCTGTTAATGATAGAGCGTATAATGCACTTATAAATCTCTGCGTTGATATTTGCAAAAGAAATGGGATAGATCGTCTTGTTTGGTCTCCAAACAAAGACGATAGAATAAATCGTTTGAACGGTGCTAATATGACGCTGCATAGGGACTTGACAAGTACAGAGTGCCCTGGTGAGTTTCTTGTGAATCATCATGGAGATATTGCAGCAAAAGTTAATGAAAGATTAGGCTATAATTCATTAATAGTAACACCAACAATAAGCTTAGATAAAAGCACATACGACAAAGACGAAATAGTTAATATCACATGGACAGCATCTCCTGAAGACTCAAATCTTTCACGCTATTGGGTAACAATTACTGCACCAGACGGTACTTTAGTTTATGATGATGAAATGGAGAAAAGAAATTATTACTCATTTGTTGCTTCACAGTTAGGGTCATATAGCATTACAACCTATGCTATTCCTGTAGGTTTTGCAGAAGATGTTTTATCAGATTGTAAATCTATTTCTGTATCAACACAGGACCCAATAGATGTAGGGGATGATTTCTTTGCATATATTATTAACGTTAATACTTTGAGCCACTTAACAAAAGATGGGGGCAATGTTTCTGTCTCGCCGGAAACTGGTGATGATAATCAAATATGGAGATTCAACCAACTTGAGGATGCAAGCTATAAGATCACCAACTGTGCTGACGGTAATGTGCTAGATGTCGTTGATTTTGGAAACAATAATGAAATAAATGTTCCAGTTGGTGGTGAAGATGTTTCTACTCAAAGTTGGATAATTTACGGAAGTCCAGGTAACTACAGATTTAGGACTGCTTGTTCTGATAGCGTTATGGAACCAGTTAAGAGTTTGCAATTGGATGGAGCAAATGTTGGAATGGGAATTGTGGAGGAAAATCCTAGTCAAGTATTTCAGATTCAGAAACTTAGTTCAGAGCTAAGCGTTGAGCCTGGTAATAATACTACACTTACCAAATTTACTTGGAATGGTTCCACTTTAGAAGATCGATTCTATGACTTAAAGCTTTGGAAAGGAACACTAGGAGAAGGTGATCCGTACCACATTGAATCAGGAATTAAAGGCAAATCATTGGAAATCGACTTGCCTGCAGGTCAATATGAAGGATATTTAGACACTAGGGAAGGTTCTCGAATTTTGATGAGCAACGTTGTAAAATTTACCATAGAAGAGGAAGAGGTTTTACTTGATGGCGATGTGAATCTTGATGGGAAAGTAAGTGTTGCTGATGCAGTTATACTCCAGAAAATATTGTTAGGTGAAAGTGCAGAAATGTCATTTTTACAAAGTGGAGATCTTTACGGAGGTGGAACAATAAATATATTTGATTTGGTTATGCTTAAAAGATTATTGATAAATTTAGAGTAACATTCATAATACAAATTGTGTTATATTTTTGCAATTTTATTATTAATGCTTTATTTTGTTTATATTATAAGAGGAAAAAGAGGTTACTATTTAGCCATATATGGCTAAATAGTAACCTCTTTTTTTTAGATAAATATTATATTTTATTGATTAATTAAATATAATATGTTAAAATATTAATAGAAATTTATAAAAAAAGTAAAAAAAGAGAGGGATGTTTAATGAGGGTTTATGTAAATTTAAAAAAAATCGGGAAAAACAAAAATTCAGTAGAAAAAGTAGCGTTTGTATTTAATGAAGATATAAATACAGTAAGTGATTTAATTACAGCAACTGTTAAAATTTGCGTTAAAGAATATAATGAAAAAAAGGAGAAATCTGAATTACTTGATAATATTTCTAAATCAGAGATAGAAGATATGGCTTCAAGTGGGAAAATTTCTTTTGGTGTAAATTATGGAGAAAAAGATGCAGATTTAGTGGCTGCAATACAAAACGCATTGCAATGCTTTGAGGATGGCATATTTAGGATTTTCGCTAATAATATTTCACTTGAAAAGTTAGATAGTAAAATAGTATTAAAGGAAAATGATGAATTAACATTTGTTAGACTTACAATGCTTTCTGGGCGTATGTGGTGATTTTACATATAAAAAATATTAATATTAATTTGTAAGGATGTGTATTTATGGCTAAGGTGGTTGATAAAGAGGCAATAAAAAGAGGGAAAAAATTTGCTGATTTATTTGAGAACAATATTAAAGAAAAAGTAAAAAAGGCATCAAAAAATTTAACTGGATTATCAAAGCATGGTAGATTCAATAATGATGACTTGCTATATATTAAGGGACTATTTGAAAAAAATAAATTTGAAAAGATTTCAGATATTTTTTTAAATACTGAAATCAAATTTATTTATGAAGATATTATAAACGATAAATTTAAAAAACAATTTATATATATGTTGGATAAAATAAATAAATTTTCATATACTACTGGTTGGATGAGACGAACTGTGCGTTCAAATAATTATAGTCATTGCATAGAATCCACTTTAAAATCGTGTGCAGATGGATTTATAAGTATAGGTTTATATGAAACAGATATATGTTCAATAATAAAAGGTGAGTTTAATCAAGATCTATTGGCATACAAAATGGAGTATTCGTACAATTACCATATCAGTGAATATGTTATAGCAGCAGAATTAGATTCAGGAAATAAAGAATTAGAAATTCTTTTGGAAGATATAATTATGTCTGAAAATAATGTTATTTCAGTTACCACAAGCATTATTCGTGGTATAATTATGAGTGATAATTTTAAACTACATAAATTACTTGGTGATTTTTTATTAGCAGCAAAACTTCAAGAAGGTATTCGACAAGCGATTTGTGAAAATATGGATTGCGGTACTATAGAGGCGTTTAAAACTATTTTAGAAGTAATAAATCAAAATGATTTGATAAGATTTTCATCAGTAAAGCGTGCAGTTTGTACATGGACAGGAATATGCCCATCTGACTTTAAAGATATAGAAAGAATACCAGCAAAGATAATAAATACGATATCTTTGTGTATAAATGATGATGTAAAAAGGAGAGAGTTTATTTGTTCAAATGACGTAGTAGAAATATATATTGCTTTGTGGACGTATGGATTTTATAATGTTGAGGATGTATACGATATATTTGAAACAATAATTTCGGAAAAGAACAGAAATAGAATTATGGTCTCATCTTTATACTTTTATGTTATATCACCTGAATATAGAATAGAGGATATCGCAGTAGAGGTGGTTAAAAATCATTTTGACGATATTCAAGTTTGTGCATGTTATATGAAGTTTATTTGTGAAAACGGAATTCGAGATATGTATGAACGTACAGAGGCAAAAAACTTTTATAATAATAGAGATGTCGATTCAAAAACTGCAATTAAAAAAAGGTTACCAAGACTAACAGAAAAGGATAAACAGCTTTATTTAGAAAGGTATGAGGTAATTAAGAAATTTTTTGAAGAATATACTCAGAAAATATATAAATTTGAAGAGTGCATTTTTCCATGGAATATAGAAGAGATAAAAAGAAGTGACCTCGCAGAAAAAATAGCATACTATGCGTTTTGCCTTGATGATATTGAAAAACTTGAATATGCCTCGGATATAATATCGGAGACAGATACATGGCAAAGAAATACGGTTGTTTATGGTCTTCTTTCAGAACCAAAATCCGAAAAGCTAAAAAAAGTTCTTTATAATACTATAGGTGATAAAGCTGAATATGGTCGTAAGGCTGCTTTTAAAATTGCGGACTCGCTTCCTGTATTTGGCGAATTTGTTCCTGTACTTGAAGATTTAATGAAATTTAAAAGCAGTGAAATAAGAACAAACTCAGCAAAAATGTTACTTAAGCAAGATGATTTGGGCATAGAGCAAAGTATAGAAAGATTACTTTTGTCAAAGAAGTTAGAGCAAAGGATATCTGGACTTGATTTGATAATGAGAATTAAAAGAGATAATGATAAAATAAATCTTTATGAAAAAGTGAAAGTTCATGCTTTAAAGATTTCTACACCAACTGATAAAGAAAAAGTTATAATTGAAGAGATTTTAGGTGATTCACAAGCTGATAAAGTATTGAGTGTTGAAGGATATGGCATATATAATCCCAAAATAGATGACTATATTCCTAAATATCAAGTTGATAATAGTATAATAAAAAAAGTTTTTGGAGATATAGATATAAATAAACTTGAGGATATAAAAAAGAAACTTATAAAAATTATTGATTTAAATGGAGATAGAGAATATAAAAATGCATATGGTGAGGAAGTACTTCTTAAAAATCAGTTTACTAGAATAACATGGAATTATCAAAATAAAAATGAATTTGAAATGTATCCTTTTCCTGAGTTATGGACTGGATTTTATGAAGAAGTAGTAGTGGACTTTCATACACTTTTAAAGTTGTATATTTATACAATTTCAGATGAAGGTAATTTTGATATTGCAGTGTCAAAAATTTTTGGTAAAGATTATTTAGTTAATCCCAAAATAAAACATTTGGATACGGTGAAAACAGTTATACACATATTAGTTAAACATTATTCTAATTTGAATTTTGATGAAATGCATTCGTTGTCTGTTGCTATTTATGATGAATTACTTAAGCTTTCAGCAGAGGAAAGTATTTATGTAAAAAAATCATACGGATATAATTATATAAATAAAGTATATGAGTCAGCATATTTTTATATGTTTACAAATCATGCATTTATAGCGAAAAATGATGAAGAATTTAAAGAATGTTTTGCCTTATTAATTAAATCTGAAATGAAAAAAATTGAAATTTCAAAAGAAATAAAGGTTGATAATACGTACAATAATAAAAATGAAAATGCAATATTTTGTAATGGAATAGACCTTATAAAAGCGTGTTCAATAGATATTATTAGTAAAGATCAGCTTTATAAATTTGCATTTGATTATTCGATTGAAGATTTTGTGAGAAATATAGCTGGATTTTCATTTAGTGAAAAAAGAAATATTAGAAATTATAGAGACAGTGGTATATATATAATTAAAGATGAAGATGCAAAGGAAAACAGTAACTTTAAAAAATTATTTGACGAAATATACAAGGAACTATCAGAAATGATTTTAAAAGTAGAACTTAAAAGAAGTGATTTACCAACTCCTTTTTCAAAAGCGGCAATAAATCTTTCATATATAGAAGGAATAGACTATTTAATAGAAATAATAGTAGCTCTTGGAGAAGATGTGTTGTCTAAAAATGTTTACTACTATTCATCAGAAAACGAAGTAGCAAAAAATAATGTTTTGAGTTCATTGCTTTTAAAATGCAAACCTAAAGAAGACGATAATGTTGAATTGTTTAGAGAAAAAATAAAATGCATAAAAATTACAGAAAAGCGTTTAGTTGAAATAGCGATGTTCAATACATCTTGGATAGATATTATAGAAGAATATTTGGCATGGGATGGATTTAAAAGTGGAATTTACTATTTTGCAGCACATTTAAATGAAGCATTTGATAATGTAAAATCAGCTATAATTTCAAAATACACACCATTGACTCCAGAAGAATTAAATTCGGGATGTTTTGATATAAAATGGTTCAATGAGTGTTATAGTCAACTAGGAAAAGAGCGTTTTAAAGTTTTGTATGATAGTGCAAAATATATTTCAGATGGAAACAAACACACTCGTGCAAGAAAATTTGCGGATGCTGTGCTAGGGAATGTATCTTTAAATGAATTGGAAAAGCAAATTAATGATAAACGAAATAAAGATTTACTTATGTCATATGCTTTAGTTCCAGTTTTGGATGATAGTGATACTCTTAAAAGATATAAATTTATACAAAGATATTTAAAGGAAAGTAAAAAATTTGGTGCACAAAGAAGAGCAAGTGAAGCATTAGCAGTAAACTCCGCATTAATAAATCTGGCTACAAATAGTGGATATGTAGTTGTAACACGTCTTGTTTTAAATATGGAAACTAAGCTAGCGGAGGAGTTTGCAGAATATTTTGAGTTTAAAAAAGTAGAAGATATATTAGTTAAAATTGAGATTAACGAAAATGGTAAAGCGGAAATAATTTGTTTGAAAAATGATAAACCTTTGAAGAGTATCCCATCTAAGTTAGCTAAAAATCAATATATTTTAGAAATAAAAGACGCATATAAACAATTTAGAGAGCAGTATTCTAGAACTAAATTGATGATGGAACAGTTTATGGAAGATAAAGTAGAGTTTACTTTTTCGGAATTATTGTCATTGCATAAAAATCCTGTTATATCTTCAATAATACGAGATCTTTTATTTATATGCGATGAAAAATCAAAAATAGGTTTTATTACAAGTTCAGAAATGAAAAATATTGAAGAAAATATAGAGTCACTTGATAACTTAGATCTGTTGCGTCCAGTTCATCCTATAGATTTGTATAAAAATAAAATATGGGATAAATGTCAAAAATATTTATTCGATAAAAAAATTCAACAACCATTTAAACAAGTTTTTCGTGAGTTATATGTTAAAACACAAGATGAAATTGATAAATATAACACCCTGCGTTATTCTGGAAATCAAATACAACCAAAGAAGGCAGCGGCTTGTTTAAAGTCAAGACGTTGGATTGCAGATATTGAAAATGGGTTACAAAAAGTTTATTATAAAGAAAATATAATTGCTAGAATATACGCAGTTGCGGACTGGTTTTCACCAGCAGATATGGAATGTCCATGTATAGAATGGGTGGAATTTGGTGATAGAAAAACTGGAAAAGAAATAAAAATTGATGATATTCCAAATATAATTTTTAGTGAGGTAATGCGAGATGTTGATTTGGCTGTAAGCGTTGCACATGTAGGTGGGGTAGACCCTGAAACAAGCCATTCAACCGTTGATATGCGTAAGGCAATTATAGAGTTTAACTTGCCTTTATTCGGGATCGAAAATGTATACTTTACTGACAAACATGCACATATAAAAGGGCATAAGGCAAATTATACAGTTCATTTGGGAAGCGGTGTTGTTTTTGTTGAAGGTGGTAGCCAAATTGCAATTATTGCAGTTCACTCACAACATAGAGGGAAATTATTTATTCCTTTTATAGATGAAGATCCAAAAACAGCTGAAATAATGACAAAGATAATTATGTTTGCCGAAGATTTGAAAATTAAAGATCCTTATATACTTAATCAAATATAATTTTTTTCATACCCTATAAAAATAATCAATGTTTTCGTATTATATAATATAGATGATTATTTTAAAATTTAGGGAGGTTTTCATTATGAAAAAGAAGTTTTCAATATCAACATTATTTATTTCAGCAGCAATTATGGTTACAAATGTATTTCCGGTTTTGGCAATTGATTCACAACAAAGTGTATCAAAATCTATAGTGGCAAATCATGAAAATGCAACATTAGCCGATTTAAAAAGTATTCCAGATAACTGGATTGAAAAAGCAAAAGATGAACTCCATATAGTTTACGGACACACATCACATGGAAGTCAGGTTTCTGATGGAATGGGCGAATTAGTAAATTTCTTAGGGGATAAATATACAGCGTATTCAAACAAGGATGGAAAAGATGGCGTACTTGATTTTAGAGATACACCTGATAATTTTGCTACTGATTTAGGCAATGGAAATTGGAGTGTTATAACTGATTATTATTTAATGGAAAATCCAGACATAAACGTTGTTATGTGGTCATGGTGCGGGCAGGTAAGTTGGATGTCAGAAGAAGAAATAAATATATATCTAACAACAATGACAGAATTAGAAAACAAATATCCAAACGTTACTTTTGTTTATATGACAGGACATCTTGATGGAAGTGGCTTAAATGGAAATTTGAATTTAAGAAATGAACAAATAAGAGAATATTGTGAATTAAATGGGAAAGTTCTTTTTGACTTTGCAGATATAGAAAGTTATGATCCAGATGGAAACTATTATCTTGATAAAGGTGCAGATGATGCATGTCAATATGATTCGGACAATGACGGTAGTAATGATTCAAATTGGGCGATAAATTGGCAAAATACTCACGTTCAAGATGTTGAATGGTATAGCTGCTCTGCAGCACATAGCGAAGCATTAAATGGTAATATGAAAGCGTATGCGGCATGGCATTTATGGGCTACATTGGCTGGATATAATCAAGAAGTTATAGAAACAACACCAATAACCACAACAACAAAGGTTGAAACAACACCAGTAACCACAACAACAAAGGTTGAAACAACACCAATAACCACAACAACAAAAGTTGAAACAACACCAGTAACTACAACTACAAAAGCTGAAACCACAACAGTTATTTCATTTGATACTGCTGGAGATATAAATGGTGATAACAGAGTGGATAATTTGGATCTTGTAATGTTAAGTCAATATTTGCTTAATGAAATTGATTTATCAGAAAAAGTATTAAAATTAGTCGATGTAAATTTAGACAAAGTTGTAGATATAGCAGACCTAGCATTAATAAAACAATACATAATGGGCGATAAAGTTATACTTGGCAATAAATAACTAACAACAATAATAAACCCCCAGTACTTTTAAATTTGAAGTACTGGGGGTTTATTTGTTCTATTTAGTCATATGTATAGGGAGATGTTTTACCGAAGGTCCAGGGCGACCAGAAAGCCCTGTCGACTCCGAAGAGTCGAAACCCTTGCAAAACTGTAAACTTTACCTTTAGAGGCTGAATATTAAGTAAAATTTATTTTTGATAATTTATAATTTCATCAAGCAGTTTTGGGACTTTTTCTTCCATTTCTTCATCTGAAAACTGGCATGTACCAACAACCCGATGTCCACCGCCACCATATTTAAGCATTAAACTACCAACATTTACGTCAGAAGTTCTATTGAGTATACTATGGCCAACAGCACAAGAACACCCTTCTCCGCCTTTTCCACTTACTATCCATACAGAAATATTTTGTTGTGGATATAGGCTATATATCATAAATCGGTTTCCTGTATATATGGTATCAACGCCTCTTAAATCAGAAATAATAACGTCTTTTTCTGTTCTAGTATACTTATGAACCATTTCAGTGAATAACTGTGTTTGTTCGTTATACATTTGAATTCTTTCTACGACATCGGGAAGATTTAATATTTCTTCGGTGGTCATACTACTGCAATATTCGATTAATTTTTCCATTAATTGATAATTACTTATTGAAAAGTTACGAAATCTTCCTAATCCGGTTCGAGGATCCATGATAAAACCAATTAAGATCCATCCTGTTGGATTTAGAATTTCATCTAAAGTAAGATTACCAGAATCAACTTTATCAACAGCTTCCATCATTTCTTCAAAATGAGAAAATTTCTCGCTTCCGCCGTAATAATCATATATTATTCTAGCACAAGATGGAGTTATTCTGCTTTCACCCTTGTACTTACCTTCGAGCTGATTTCTTTCAAATTCACTTGAATGGTGATCGAACCATAAACCACATCCTTCAACAAAAGGAACATTTGCAAGAACATCATTTTCATTTATTTCGACTAAACCATCTTGAAGATCTTTTGGATGTGCAAATTTCCAATGGTCTATAATATTAACTTCTCTAAGTAAAACACCACAAGCTAATCCGTCAAAATCTGAACGTGTAACCAATCTCATATTAATCATCTCCAATGCTTTAAAATATTAAGTATACTTTTTAAAAGAAATATGTTACTATTCAACCATATGTATATGGTATAGATGTTTTACCGAAGGTCCAGGGCGACTGAAAAGAACCCGGTTGACTCCGCAGAGTCGAAACTCCTGTAAAATCGTAAACTTTACCTGTAGAGGCTGAATAGCAACTAAAATTTACCTTTAGAGACTGAATAGTAACAGAAATATAAAGCTATTTTTCGTTTTCTATTAAATTTATCCCCAAAATATCCAAACTAGCCTTGTCAACAGGTGAAGGACATTCGGACATAAGCTCACTTGCATTTTGAACTTTAGGGAAAGCAGTTACGTCACGTAAGTTGTCACAATCACACATAATCATTGCCAATCTATCTAGACCTAGGCCTAAACCTCCATGAGGTGGAGCACCATATTTGTATGCTTCAACTAAAAATCCAAATTTGGCTTCAATTTCTTCGTCTGTCAGGCCTAAACTCTTAAACATTTTTTGTTGTAGCTCAAAGTCAGTAATTCTAATGGAACCTGAACATAATTCAACGCCATTTAAAACTAAATCATATGCCTTTGCATAAACCTTTTCTGGATTTGTATCTAAATATTGAATACACTCATCCATAGGCATTGTAAAAGGATGATGCATTGCATTCCACTTTTCATTCTCTTCATCCCATTCAAAAAACGGGAATTCTGTGATCCATAAGAAGTTAAATTTATCTGGAATAATGTTTAGCTGTTTTGCAACTTTAAGTCTTAGGGCACCTAAAACAGGAAGAGTAGTTTTGTTTTTATCAGCAACTATAAATACAACGTCACCTTGTGAACAACCCAAACTGTTTAAAATATCATTTAATTTTTCTTCAGATATAAACTTTGCAAATGAACATGAAGGTTTTTCTTCTGCCCATCTTACATAAGCCATTCCTTTTGCACCTATTCCTTTTGTAAATTCAATTAACTTATCAATTTCTTTTCTGGTAAATGTTGTGGATGCATTTTTGGCAACTATAGCTCTTACACTTCCACCAGATTCAATTGCAGAAGTGAAAACTCCAAATTCGCAATCTTTTACCATGTCAGAAATATTTTGAATAGTCATTTCAAATCTAGTGTCTGGTTTATCTGAACCATACAACTCCATTGCGTCATTAAATGTTAGACGTGGAAGAGGAGTATCTATATCCTTATTGAGTACAGATTTAAACAAGTATTTTATAAAGCCTTCAGTTGATTCTAAAATATCATCTACATCCACAAAAGACATTTCAAGGTCTATTTGCGTGAATTCTGGTTGTCTATCTGCTCGTAAATCTTCATCTCTAAAACAACGAGCTATTTGAAAATATTTATCCATTCCGGAAATCATCAAAAGCTGTTTGTATATTTGTGGTGATTGTGGAAGTGCATAAAACTTTCCATTGTGTATTCTTGATGGTACAAGATAATCTCTAGCACCTTCTGGTGTGGATTTCATCATGATTGGAGTTTCTATTTCGATAAATCCATTTTGGTAATAATATTCACGTGCCACTTTAGCGATATCATGTCTTATCATTAAGTTTTTTTGTAAAGTTTGTCTTCTTAAATCAAGATATCTATATTTTAAGCGTAGTTCTTCGTTAACTTTTGTTTCATTCTGAATTTCAAATGGTGTAGTTTGTGCTTTGGCTAAAATTCTTAAATCGTTAACCAATATTTCTATTTCACCTGTTTTTATTTCTTTGTTTATACTTGCTCTTTTGGCAACTACCCCTTTTACCAGTAAAACAAACTCACTTCTACAAGTTGAAGCTTTTTCAAAAATCTGTCTATCGGTTTCGTCATTAAAAGCTAGTTGAACTATACCAGTTCTATCTCTTAAATCTATAAAAATTAAATTACCTAGATCTCTTATTTTTTGTACAAATCCGCCTACTACAACTTCTGAACCAACATTTTCTACATGAGAGCAATAGTGAGTACGCTTGAGACCTTTCATAGTATCTGCCATAAAAAAAATCTCCTTAAAATTTTATATTTTCATCTACAGTTTGAGTATCAAAAAGTTTTGATACAATTTCGTTTGAAAAATTATCTATAAATGACTCGTCAAGACTAATTTCTGTTTCATTTCCTGAATCCATATCTTTTAATTTTGCTTTTTTATTTAGAATTTCGTTATCACCAAGAACCATAGTAAAAGATGAATTTATTTTATTTGCAAATTTCATTTGTGCTTTTAATCCACGATTCATAAGATCATATTGAACATTATACCCTTCAGTGCGTAAGTCTTTTGCAATAGAACTAGCATAAGATAGAGCGTCAGTTCCTAAAGTTGCAATATATAAGTCGCAGGTTTTGGGCTTTAAAAATTCACAGTCTTGTTTTTCCATAGTCAAAATCAAACGTTCCAAACCGGCAGCAAAACCTAGAGCAGGAGTTTTTTGTCCACCTAGCTGTTCTATAAGTCCATCATATCGACCGCCACCACAAACTGTGCCTTGAGCACCAATATCGTTTGTAATAAATTCAAATACAGTTTTTGTATAGTAATCAAGTCCACGGACTATTTTAGGATTTATTTTATAATCGATTTTTAAATTGTCAAGATGTTTCTTTAACTCTTCAAAATGATCAGAACATTCTTCACACAAATAATCCAAAATAAGCGGAGCATCTTTGGCAATTTCAGAACATACAGGACTCTTGCAGTCTAATATTCGCATGGGGTTTTTGTCCAAACGAGACTGACAAGTTTCACAGAGTTCTGTTTTATTTGATTCAAAATACTCTTTTAATTTTTTATGGTATTCGCTACGGCATATAGGACAACCTATAGAATTAATATATAGTTCAATGTTTTTTAAGTCTAATCTTTCAATAAATGACTTAGCCATAGAAATGATTTCAGCATCTGCAATAGCAGATGGACTTCCTATCATTTCTACACCAAATTGATGAAATTCACGTAATCTTCCAGCTTGAGGTCTTTCATGTCTAAAACATGATGTTAAATAAAAAACTTTTTGAGGTAAAGCATCATTTAACATACCATTTTGCATTATTGCTCTTATTGTTCCAGCCGTACCTTCTGGTCGAAGTGTAAATTTACTCTCTTTTGCCATAACTGTGTACATTTCTTTTTGAACTACATCTGTAGTCTCTCCTACAGAACGCAAAAATAAATCTGTATTTTCAAATGTGGGAAATCTAATTTCTTTAAATCCAAAAACAGAAGCTGTTTGCTTAGCAATTTCTTCAACAGTATACCATTTACTTATATCATTTGGTGTAACATCGTTAGTGCCAAGAGGTCTTTGTATTGTTAATGCCATATATATACTCCTAAATATTGATTTAATCAAAATACGCTCCATTTAAGGAGCGTTTTATATACATGTCTAGTTCATAAAAAAGACTATAAACTAGGACTGCCAAATTCACGCCAATCAAGATCTCCTCTTTCAAGTGCAAGAATAAGTGCTTCAGCAGTAGCTATATTTGTTGCTACAGGAACGTTATGAACATCGCAAAGCCTTAATAAGTTGATATCATTTGGTTCATGTGCTTTTGGTGTTATAGGATCACGGAAAAATAATAACAAATCTATTTCGTTACAAGAAATTCTAGAACAAATTTGTTGATCTCCTCCTTGAATTCCACTTAAATATCTTTGAATGCTAAGCCCAGTTGCTTCGCTTACTAGTTTACCAGTTGTACCAGTAGCTGATAAGTTGTATCTTGATAAAATTCCACAGTATGCAATGCAAAACTGTACCATTAATTCTTTCTTTGAGTCATGTGCGATTAAAGCAATGTTCATATTTTTTTCCTTTCTTTTTGATAATTTTTTATATTAAAATAAAAAATTAAATTGATATTTTCAACTATAATTCTAGTTTTTTATAGTTATAGGGATATATTCACCCTTAAGTCGTTTTGAAATTGCATCAAAAGCAATTAAACTAGGAGAACCATAGGGAATAGGTTGACCTGTTCCAGTAGCAGCAACAAGCTGGTAGTCTTCAGGTATTACACCTATTAATTGTACTCCTATAGTATCTATTACCTCATCAAGATCTTTTATTAAAGAAGACTCCAAAGCTTTTTTGTTAATCTTATTTATAATTAATCTTTGACGCTGATTTCCTTTAGTGTAAAATGCATCAGACATCATTCTAGCGTCTCTTATACATATAGGGTCCGGAGTTGTTACAACTAAAATTAAGTCTGATTGTTGTACTATATCAAATACATGAGAATTTATTCCGGCTCCAGTGTCTATAATTATATAGTCAAAAAACTTACGTATTTGTTGACATATATTTGCGATTTGTTCAGCTGTTACCACTGTAAATGGATTTTCAGGGGCACATAATATACTTAAATTACTAGCCATTTCAGTTTGAACAACGGCATCTAAAATATCACATTTTTCAGACAATACAGTGCCTAAATCATGTTTAATCTTATTTTGCATACCAAAAATAATATCTATACATCTTAATCCAAAATCAAGTTCAATAATAAGTGTTCTACTACCTTGTTTAGCGAGAGAGTAGCCTATTCCAGAACAAATTGTTGATTTTCCTGTTCCTCCTTTTCCAGAGGTAACTGCTATTACTTTAGACATAGAGGCTCCTTTCAAAAATTCTAAAAAATTGAATAAATAAAAAAAATATATTCAATATATATTGTACCACAAATATATATTTTGTCAAAGTTTATTTTAGTAAAAATAAATAAAATAGGCGAATTGTATTTAATTTTACTTATTTTTTATGCAAATTAAACAATGATATATAGCTTAATGAGAAAATAATATAAACATTTATATATATTTCTGTGAGCTTATGTTTCATATTTTGGTGTACAAACTTTTAGAACTTCATTTAAATTTCTAATACAATCAAGTTATGGATTAAAATAAGCATCTAAAATTTTCCTAACTAGAAATTTTGAATATTCGCCACCCTCAATAATTGCAGAAAATGCTATTTGTGGATTATCTGCTGGTGCATAACCAATTACGACTGAATCAACACCTCTGCTAGATTCAGGGGTTCCTGTTTTTATTGCTACATCATAACCCAAATTATTTAAAGAAAATTCCCCAGCAGGTGTATTTTTTGAGGCTGCAATCATACCTTGATTTATACTTTCATATACATAATCGTAATTTATGGGGAAGCTTTCAAGTACAGTTGGCTGTGTTTTTATAATTTCTTCTCCTAAGTAACTATTTATACTATCAACTAAAAATGGTTTATATCTAGTTCCTTTATTTGCAATTGTAGATGCAACCATAGCAAGCTGCAGAGGTGTGACCCCAACTTCTGATTGTCCTATAGCGGCCTGTAATAACTGTCCAGAAGTCCATGGAATTTCAAACTTTTCAAAAGTTTCGGGATTTGCTATATATCCTGCTGAATCCCCAGTCTCTATTCCTGTTTTTTCTCCCAAGCCATACATAGAAGCATATTTGGATAGTTTATCTATACCCAAAAGCTGAGATAATTCATAAAAAAATATGTTACAAGATACTTCTATAGCTTTAGCAACAGATATATTACTATGATAACCAGTACAACCTACAGTTATATCTAAATAATGATATGTTTGACCACAAAAGAATGTGGAGCTAGGTGTTATTGCACCTTCGTTTAATCCAGCAGTTGCTGTTATAGTTTTGAACGTAGAACCAGGTCTATAAACGCCATCTGTAGCACGGTTTATGAGCGGCTGGTTAGGTCTTTCTAATATGTCAGAATAATTTGCAACATAGTCAGTCATATTATATGTTGGTGCAGTTGCCATAGCTAAAATTGCACCCGTTTTTACGTCTGTAACGACGATAGCACCTGAAGTTACATTTTTAAGTTGTGGTTTATCACCAGGGTTTTCTTTTAGATACACAATAAAATTTTCAAGTACACCTTGTATTTTTCTTTGAAACTCACTATCTACAGTTAACTTTATTGTGTTTCCAGGAACAGCAGGTTCAGTGATTTCAGTTTCCAATACTTCTGAATTTTGAAAAGTTATTTTTTTTGTTCCGTTTTTTCCTCGTAAATAATTTTCCATTGCTTTTTCAATTCCGCTTTTTCCCACTATATCATTTAACAAATATCCACGAGATTTTAACTCTTCATATTCTTCAGCATATATAGGGCCAACATTACCAATAGAATGTGGAATAACATCAACTATAGAATAATGTCTTATAGCATCTTCCGCTACATTTACGCCAGGTAAATATAAACCAAGTTCCTTTATTTTTGTAACCACTTCTATGTTTATATCTTGACACAATAAGAAAGAATTGTCTACAGAGAAATCTCTATTTAACATTTCGTATCGAATTCCAGCGATTATCCTTTGTTCTTCTTTTGAATACTTATCAGATATTTTGTAATCATAAATGAGTTTATCTATGCAGTTTTCAGCGGTTGCATAGATGTTTACACCTATTTTTGATTTTAATTTTGATACATCATCCTCTTTGTTGTTCAAAAATTTATAGGGCTCTTTTTGAGATATTGGTAATGACTCAATCCACTTAAAATTATAATCTTTTAAAATTTTTATTGTTTCAATTATTACTTGGTTCGCTTTTTCATTGTTGTTAGGGAAATATGCTTTTTCAATAATTAGATTAAATCCAAGTTTATTTTCGACAATAGGACGATTTTTATTATCAACAATTTCTCCACGAGTAGAGTGAATTGTTTGAAAAGCATCATATGTGTAAGTTTGTTTTTCTAAATTTTTTTCACCATCTACAATTTGAATTTTCATTAATTGATAGCTGGCAAAAGTCATTGAAGCAATAACGCCACTTATTATGATAAAAGTTCTTAATTTATCTGAAAAAACACGCATAAAATTAACCTTTCAAATATGTCATTTTTAATCATTTATTATTGTATCATTTTCTTCTAAAATGTAAACTTTTTTTATAGTTAGAAGTTTTCTTATTTTATTTATAATAGGATATATAAATATAGAAAATATAATTGTTAATAAAAAAGATGGTAATAAAAATTGATTGAGTATAAAATTAATATTTTCATAATTCCAAATATTATAGTAAAATATATAATCAACAATTATATATACAAATGTTAAAAAAGCATTTATAATAACAAAATTAAAGAAGTTTTGTCTTAAAAAATGTGTAAATATTAAGGATGTAAAAATACAAAGACATATAAAAATAATTGAGCTGAACCCCAGTAATTTACCGAAAGAAATATCTGCCAACAAGCCTGAGAACACACCGAGAAATGCAGAAATAAGTTCTTTTTCTTTCATGGAAATAGAAACAATAAGTGGAATAAATATTAAGGGTTTTAGAAAAGTACCTGTTGTTGAGAATAAAAAAGAAAACAACAACATTATTACAAAAACTATCCATCTTATAAGAGCATATTTACGTTTTTGTTTTGATGAATGCAATTTAATTTTCATAACTTAAATTCTTTCCGCTAAAATCAGTTATAACTATTACACTGGTTAGCTTGTCGATGTCTACAAAGGGCTCTATTATAACATATGAAGAAAGTGCTGTTTCAGAAATACCAATTTCCTTTACTTTCCCAACCAAATATGCTTCTGGAAATCTTCCGCTATTTCCAGATGTTATAATTGTATCACCAATTTCTATATTATTGTTTTTGTCTATGTATTTCATTTTGCAAAGTCCATCTGAAGTATACTTTGAGTCACCCTCAATTATACCTGTAAAATCACTAGGAACACTTAATGCACCTATTGATATTTCAGGGGATAATATGGTTCTTACGGTAGAATAATCATCTGCAAGTTCAATTATTATTCCAACTAAACCTTGTGAAGTAACTACAGGATCATAAAGATTTATTCCATCTTTTTTTCCACGATCTAAAATAAAAGATTTATAGGGATCATTGGCAATTCTTCCGATTATATTACAAGGTGGAGATAACTCAAAACTTTCATTTTCTTCTTTTATATTAATAAATTTTTTTAACTCACTTAATTCTTTTTTTGATTTTTCATAATCAACTAAATCTTTATGTAATTTACTAATTTCCTTTTTTAAAGTTTCGTTTTCTTCATAATATTTTTCATGATTCTTAAATATATCAATTTTTTTTGTAATTGAAGTTGATATATTTTCAGTGACTTTTCGTATAGGATTAAAAGCAGAACTTATAGTACTTGAAATTTTAGTAGAATATCCACTTTTAGAAATGGAATAAAGCATTATACCGAAAAGGAAGCCTATAATACAAAGTATAATTTTAAATTTAATACTTTTAAAAAATTCGCCCATTCATAACCTCCGTTTTTATTAGATATGAATTATATCTAAAAATATCTTGCTTCATCTTCGCTGACTGTTTCACTATAGATTTTGAAGTTCTCCATTACTTGGCCAGTTCCAACTGCTAAGCAATCAATGGGGAATTCTGCGATATAAACTGGAATACCTGTTTCATGATTAATAAGCGTATCCAATCCTTTTAGTAAAGCAGTTCCACCACAAAGAGTAATGCCGTGTTCCATTATGTCAGCAGACAGTTCTGGAGGTGTTTTTTCTAGTGTTACTTTTATGGCTTCAATAATTTTAGACAAAGGTTCTAAAATTGCCTCACGTACTTCAGAAGTAGTAAAATTAATGTTTTCAGGAAGTCCATTTAACAAGTTTCTACCTTTAACTTCCATGGTTTCTTCGGCATCTGATGGATATGCAGAACCTATCTTTAACTTTATTTCTTCAGCAGTTCTTTCACCTATAAGTAAATTATACTGTCTTTTTGCATAATTTATTATTGATGTATCTAATTCATCACCGGCAACTCTTATTGAGCGAGAGGTTACTATTCCGCTCATTGAGATAACAGCTACCTCACTAGTGCCGCCACCAATGTCAACTATCATATTCCCTATGGGTTCAGATACAGGAAGCCCAGCGCCTATAGCAGCAGCCATAGGTCCTTCGATAACAAAAACCTTTTTTGCACCAGCATTTTCAGCGGCTTCTCTTACTGCACGTCTTTCTACTGGAGTTATTCCAGAAGGAATACATATAAGAACTTTTGCCTTTTTAAAGAAGCTATTTCTAAGTGCTTTACTGATAAATTCTGAAAGCATAATGGTAGTTATGTTAAAATCAGCAATTACTCCACCTTTTAGAGGTTTTACGGCAATGATTGAGCCAGGAGTTTTACCGATTATTTCTTTTGCCTCAATTCCAACATAGCTTGCTGTTTCATCACGTGTATTTACAGCTACTACAGATGGCTCACGAATGATTATACCCTTGTTTTTCATATAAACAAGAGTGTTTGCAGTACCTAAATCTATTCCAATGTATTTTGTGAACATGAATATCTCCTCTTTTATTAAGATTTGTGTAAAATTTTATTCCATATATCTTGAAATAATTACAAAAAAAACTATAGCAGTTAATAAAGAAATAACTTGTGCAACACTTATATTTATAGATAAACCAAAAGTAAGTTTAATTATAGCTAAATTTAGAACTAAAGGAGTATCGTTTCCTACACCCATATTCATAGAATATGCCAATAAAGAATTATCAGTTGTAGCTCCTATATATCCGCCTATTATTAATGAACCTATAATTAGTGCAATGAAAACAAAACCTTTTCTTGAAAATTTCATAATGTAAAGTCTCCTTTTTAAGATTTAACATCACATATGTCAAAATAATAATTTATAACTTATTCAAAGAAAATTATATCATAGTATTCCACGATAATAAAGTCCTCTTGTTGTATTTTTCTGAGAATTAGATTGATTTTTATAATCTTCTACTACTTTATAGACGGTTTCACTGCTTTCTAAATTAAAATCAAGCCTTATGAAAGAAATTTTTTTAAAATCATTTAATTTATCGGGGATATATAAAACGTCCGAATTTAATATTTCTATGTATTTTTTTTCATGACATACAACTTGAAAACTTCTATTTGTTCTATCATAAATACATTTTGGGCATTTTGTACATCCTATTTCATTTTTGATAGGGCAGTTTTTAATTAACATAACAGGTAAATTACCATATGATATTATTCCATATGGAATATTTGATTTTAAATTTGAGATTTGAACAGCTTTTTGCTCAAAAGATACTGTACAGTCTATAAAGTTATGATTTGATAAAAAACTTAAACTAGCAGAGTTGGCTGTATTTAAAGAAAAATCACCATAAAGGTTAAATCCGATTTTTTGAGCCGTGTAAATATAAGCTATGTTGTTGCATAGTATATTTTGAAATCCTTTTTTATGAAGTTGATTTAAACTTTCCTCTATAAACTTTTCATTATAAATAAATCGAGGAGGTTCAATAATTATTTTTTCTAAATTTACGTTTAAACTGGATTTCAGCAAATATTCCATTGGAAATATTATTTTTTCAACGGAACTTAAGTCAACTTTTTTTAACTGCTCTTTATTTTGCACCTTTAATCTAAGATTATATTCTGATTTTTTTTCGTTAGATTCTCGTATTAGTTTAATTGTATTAATCACATGATGAGGAGTAGAATTTCTAATTCTTTCTTCATTTAACATAGAAACAGCATCACGCCGTAATTTATTGATAGATGAAGAGGGAATAGAGAGCCCATCCTCTATTGTATACATTAGATCCTTAAAATAGTAAATGGTGTCACCTAATTTTTCTAGTTGTTTTTGTATAAAAATGTGGTCAATTGACTTATTTTTTGCAACTTCAGGTAAATCGCCATAAACTAGAATATTATTATTTTTATTATCACGTGCATGCAATTCAATAGGTTTGTCTTTTTGAATTACTATATTAAATTCGATAGGACTGATTTTAGCCTCTTTATTATAATAATTTTTTATTGAATTTAAAACTGAGTTTGAAGCAGCTACATCTTCCTTATTTCTTGTTCCAAACATATTATTTAAATTGTTAGTAAAATAACCATCTGTAAATCCACTTCTTGAAAAAACATTGCTAAGCGTAGTTAAATCATATAAATCACCGCTTAAAGCAGATTTATATGATTTTACAGTTGAGGCAACATATTCAGGCCTTTTCATACGACCTTCTATTTTTAAAGAAGTTATGTTCATTTTTTTTATGTTTTCTATATGATTTATTAGGGATAAATCCTTGAGTGATAAAGCATAAATTTCTTTGTTCTTTTGGGACGAAAAAGGTAATCTACAAGTACCAGCACATAAACCACGGTTTGCACTTCTAGAACCAATAAGGGAAGAAAAATAACATTGACCCGATACAGACATACACAAAGCACCATGTGCAAAAATTTCTGTCTCGATCCCGAGATTTGAAATTTCTTTGATAGTTGTTTTGTCCAATTCTCTTGATAAAACTATTCGGGACAAACCTATTTTTTTGGCGAATTTTGCACCATTTATTGAATGGATAGTCATTTGTGTCGAAGCGTGTATAGGCATAGATGGTATAGTATCTTTTATAATACAAATTGCACCTAAGTCTTGAACAATAAGAGCGTCTACTCCAAATTTCGCATATTCTGAAATAGTAGTTTGAAACAACTCGAGTTGATTATCTAAAAGCATTGTATTTACTGCAACATATATTTTGGAACCATACAAATGACATAGGTCTGCTGCTAATTTTATTTCATCATTTGAAAAATTTTGAGCATTTTGTCTTGCAGAAAAATCTTTTCCACCTATATAAACGGCATCCGCACCGCAACGCAAAGCAGCTTGTAGTGCTTCCATACTACCAGCTGGAGCAAGTATTTCCATGAGTTATATATTATCCTTTAATTTTTTGAATTTTAAATTATCTTCTAACTTTTTTACTGTATCTTTTAGTTTTTCTATTTCTCGTAAGGCGGCATCTTTTTCAAGACGAGCACGACCTGCTTCATCGACATATTCTTTAACCTGTGTTCTCAGGTTATCCATATCTTCCTTTTGCTTTATTAACTCATCCATTGTAGATAGGGAAATCATAACAGCAGCCGAATGAACAGAAATGTTTGTATTTCTGTTTACAATTTCACCTATACTTTTTTCCAATTTTCTTGCCAATCCGTAAACATATGTTGGTTCATCATTAGTTTGTAAAGTATATTCTTTACCGCAAATAATAACTTTAACTTTATTCATCACTAATTTCCTTTCGAATAATTATATATTTGTGCTATACAACAAAAACAAATGTATAGAATAGAGATTTTTTATTTATAACAACTAGTGTTGTTGTAATGTGCTAAAAAGTCTACACTAATCATTATAATATATTTTTTGAAAATTGCATAGTCCTAAATGAAATTTTTTTGTAATATTTTAAAAATATTTTTATTGTGAAATAAACCATCTCATTATTATAAAATAATGAGATGGTTTAAAAAATTAATATTTATAATTTGATGAATCGAAAGCTAAAATAGGAAAGAATATTATAGGTAAAAATAGCAGTCCTATTCCAAATATCGGGTCTTTACCGAATGATTTAGCCAAATCTGTATAGATAATTGCTGTAATAATTATATTTGCAATTGGCACAAACGAACAAATTACATTTTTAGCATCAACTGGCGTTCCGGCAATTTGCATAAGTGTTATTATATTAAGAATAGGGATTAAAGAATACCATCCAGGCTGATTAGCCTTAACGAATATTTTCCATTGACATACTATAAGAAAAATATTTAATAGAAAAGCTATAAAATAAATAACACCTACAAATCCAGAAAATGTAAGAACAGCATCGGCGGCAATGTCCCAATAATCAAAATTGCAGTTGTAATCCAATATTTTTCACATCCTTAAAAAATTGTACGCTTAAATTGAAAAAAGTTGATTTTTTACTATTCAGTTATATGTATAATACAGAAATATTTTACTGAAGGTCCAGTGCGACCGGAAAGCCCAGTTGACTCCGCAGAGTCGAAAATCTGAAAAAATCATAAATTTTTCCTTTAGTTCAGAATTTTAACGAAAAAATCTATAATTATAAAATACGTCTTAATTGTTATTGACTTAATTTATTATATATCATTTTTGCTACTTTGTAAATATCTCCACATCCCAAAGTGATTACCAAATCACCATCTTCTGCATTTTCACATATGTAATCACAAACTTGTTCAAAATTAAATTGTTTTCTATCGTTTGTCTGTTCAGCATCTTTTTCCTGTTCAAAGCAAATGCAGTTTTCGATTTTCTTGGCTAAATCTTCAGAGTATATATTATACGTGTTTTTTTCTCTAGAACCCATGATATCAGTTAGCACACATATATCTGCAATTGATAATGATTTTGCAAAATCATCTAAAAGCATAGCTGTTCTTGAAAAAGTAAATGGTTGAAATACAGCATAGACTTTATTATATCCCATTTCCATTGCTGCATTTAAGGTTACCTCTACTTCGGCTGGATGATGTGCATAATCATCAACTATAGTAATTCCTTTTGAAACACCGATTTGCTCAAATCTTCTTCCTGCACCTTTAAAGTCATATAGACCTTTTTGGATAGATGGAATTTTACCACCAACGTATCTACTTGCTGCAATTGCTGCAATAGAGTTAATTAAGTTATGCTTTCCAGCTACATTCAAAGTTATTTCGGCTAGGTTTTCACCTTTATAAACAGCAGTATATCTTGTTTGCATTGCATTTATTTTTATTATATTATCAATATAATAATCATTTGTACTGTTAAATCCAAAAGTTATAATTTCACGATTAGTTATGTTTTTTAAAGCTTTCAATGAATTTTCATCATCGCCATTTACGATTATAGCTTTTGAAGTCAATTCGCAAAATTTGTTAAAAGATTTTATTATATTATCAAGTGTTTTAAAATAATCAAGATGATCAGCATCTATATTTAAAATTACGGATATATCAGGGTGAAGTTTTAAAAAAGTATCTACAAATTCACAAGCTTCACATACCAAGATATCACTTTTACCTGCAAGTCCACTTCCATTTATACAAGGGAGTTTTCCACCTATAAAAGCTGAAATATCCATACCTTGAGTATATAAAATCTGTGTTATCATAGAAGTTGTGGTTGTTTTTCCATGTGTACCAGATACACAGATTGCATTTTCATACCATTGAGTAACTATGCCTAAAAGTTCACTTCTCTCTAAAACTGGTGCAGATCCTGCTTTAGCGGCAATTAACTCGGGATTATCGGACATTATTGCAGCAGTATGAATAATTAAGTCAGCACCTTCTATATTTTCGGCACGTTGTCCGACAAACACAGGTATGCCCATTTTTCTTACGGCATCAAGTGTTTCCGTTTCGTTGTTATCAGAACCAGTTAAATAGTATCCTTTGGAATTAAGTATTTGTGCCAAAGGATACATACCAGAGCCACCTATACCAATAAAATGTATATGTTTTTTATCTTTTAAAATATCATTATTCATATTAAATTCCACCTTTCAAATAAAAATATGCTTTCATAATAGCAACTTGAGTTTTTGCATCCCTAATTTCGTTGGACATTATCATTTCAATAGCTTTATTAAAAGGGATTTTTATTACATCTAAAAATTCATCTTTATCTAAATTTTGCTGTGAAAATGTCAATTCAGTAGCAAGATAAATATGAATTTTTTCAGTTAGGTAGGCTGGAGTGGGGAATATGTAGCCTAAATAAACAAGCTTATTTGCTGTAGCACCTGTTTCCTCGAGTAATTCTCTTTTTCCACATTCAAAATGGTCTTCACCTATATTTAATTTTCCAGCAGGAACCTCAATTAATACTTCTTGTGTTGGATATCTAAATTGCTTTACAAGTGTTATTTCATTATTTTCTGTTATAGGTACAACACAAACTCCACCAGAGTGAATTAAGTATTCACGTTCCGCTATAGCGTTATCCTCTAATTTTACGGTGTCTTTATTTACGTCAAAAATTCTTCCTTTATAAACGCTTTGACTAGAAATCATTTCTTCAAATAGATGCATAATTTAAAATCACTCCTTTATTAATTAACCTTACATTTATTTTGTTTTATTTTGTAAAATACTAGATAAACTGAAAATATAACTATGGAAATAAAAAATATTATTAAACCAGCGTAAAAACCATAAGGAACATATGAAAATTCAATTATATTCTCACCTTTTGGTGCTTTTACTGCCATAAATCCACCACTTATTTCTTCTATTTCAACAGGTTGATTATTTACGGTAGCAGAAAAACCTTTGTCATATGGTACGCTGAAAAAAACAAGATTTTCTTTTTCTAAATTTATCTTTGCTTCAAAACCATAGCTGTTTTTTGTGAAACTATAACAAGAATTAGAGGCTCTTTTTTTACATTCTTCTACATATCCATCACGAGTTAGATTGTTGCTTTCTAATTCATCAGAAGAAGTTAATAAGTCACCATATTTTAAAATTTGTTCGTCATTTAGATAAATAGCTTTTACAAGCATATTTGAACGAGAAGACTTTGAAATAGAATTATAATTTTTATCATTTACATAGTAATCATAAGTAAATCCCATGGGAATATAATGCTGATTTTCATAAATATCGAAACCATTTTCAGTTTTTAGATATTCAAAACCTTCTAAATTTGAGACTAAATTTTTCTTAGCATTTGAGTCCACACTTTCTTCAGAATTTTCAGATTTGTCTTTTTGTTTATCAAAATAATATTTTACAGAAAACAACCCTCTAAGTGCATATTCGGTAGTATCAGCTCTAGAAGCAACATCTCTTTGAATCCCAACAGAATCATAAAACTGCATTAAAGAAGAAGGAACTATACTATGGAAGGTTCTCATACTTGAAAAACCCCAAACCATAGGATAATTATCATAGTTCTCAGATATATCAATTCTGAAAAATTCGTTTGAACTTTGTGTAATAGAAATAGAATCTTTTTCTTTTATGAGAGGTTTAAGATACTCATTTGGATAAGGTCCTATTGCTATTCCATAATAAAAAACTATGCTTGTACATAAAAAACATGAAACAACAGTTATCTGTTTGATAAGCTTGAAGTTAATATTTTTTTTATTTTTTAAAACAAAAAATAATGTTATTAAAGAAATAATACAAATTCCTAAAGTTATGTAAAAATAAATTAAATCTTTAGGTAGTTGGAACCATTGAGTTTTATCTTCTGATTGAGTGGGAATAATACTTATTAAACCAAAGAAAATTAACATCAAAGCAGAAATTTTAAATCCATAATTCCATTTGGTTTTTTTGTTTTCAAGAGAATGTGCGGTCGCTAATGCCATTATTAAAATAGGCATGTAATACCATCTTGCGTAATATGAGCTATTAAACATATAAAAAGAAGAATTTAAAATAGGAATAAAAGCACAAACAATACATATTTTTATTATTCTTGAAATCCAATGGTCAGGGCTATATTTTATAAATGACAAAACTCCGACCATTGAAAAAAGAGGGAAATAGCCTCCTATTGAAGACCATTTTGCACTGTCAACATTAAATAAATTTGGTCGTGCAGGTGAATCAGGAATCATAAAAAAGCTTTGAATAATTCTTAAAATTCTAGTTTTATCAGAATAAACAACCATGTCTAATCCATATAATCGTTCGTCAATACGATAATTACCTAAAATAGCAAAAGCAGAAGGAATAAGGATTATAGATGCCAATCCTACACCAATAATTGCCTCAAGTGATAATCCTAAAAATTTCTTTAAATTAACGTTGAAATCCTTACAGAAACATCTTAATATAAAATAGATAATAATGAATACTACTTGACCAGTAAAGAAGAAATAGTTTAAAATGGCCATAAAAGCTACAATTAAAGCAAAATAGCCCTTTTTATTGTTTGTTATATTTTCCTCTAAAGCTATGAGTAAAAGAGGGAAAAAAGCAGTTACATCATGAAAATGGTTAAAAAATATGTTGTATGATTGAAACCCAGAAAAAGCATATAGCAAACCAGCTATTATAGCTATGTTGTCGTTTAAAATAAACCTTTTTATATATGCATATGCTGTCAATGATGCAAAAGCATATTTTAAAGCGAGTAAAATAGGCATTAAATACAGAACGATATCTGTAGGGAAAGGTAATGTCAACCAAAAAAACGGACTCCCTAAAAGATAAAAAGAGTACGAGCCAATGAAGTTTGCACCTAAATCTGTTCCCCAATCCCAGAAAAACTGCCCATTTCTTACTGCATTATGAGCATGATAATAAAAAGGAATTTGCTGTGCATTAAAATCGCCATAAAAAGTAAGATATCCTTTATTGTATATTAATAAAGGAATCATAATTATTAGAAAAACAAAAAACGCAATAAAAAAAGATTGTGCATATTTTGATTTTCTTTTTTCTATGAGTGTTAAATCCGAGATATTCAATTAAAATCACCACTTCTGTTATTTTTAAATTTATACATCTTAGGGAAAAATTAAATCATAACTATATTTGTAAAAACACCTGCTTTTGTTATATCTATAAAGCCATAAGATGGTTGCATGGAATCTCTAGGTTGTGAGCAACTACCTGGATTTAAGATGTAAAAATCATCTTCATACAAATTATATTTACAATGAGTGTGACCATATAGTATGATATTTGCATCTGAAAATCTTGCGGCATTTTTTATACTATCTAGTCCGTATTTTACATTATATAAATGACCATGTGTTGCAAATATCTTGTTTTTACCATCTATATCAATGACCAACTTTTCGTTTGAATTGGTAGAAATATCACAATTTCCAAGCGTACTATAAATTTCCTTAAAGGGATACAGTTGTCTAATTAATGATATTTCACGAGCACCATCGCCTAAATGTATAAACATTTCAGCTGAAATGTTTTGTTCAATTATTTTTTTTAGAACAGCCACATTTCCATGAGAATCAGAAAAAACAATTATTCTCATATAAATCATCTCCATATTTTTTTTATTTCCTATAGACAACTTTAAAATTATATCATATAATAATTATAAAAACAATGAAAATATGAATTATTTGATGACTAATAGATATAAAATATGAATATTAATTAAAATTTAATCAAATTTTAATAAATTTTATTATTTTTTTATGGCAATATATTCAGACATAGTGTATAATTATATTAATGAAAATATTTATAAAATAAAATATAAGAACAAAAGTTTAAGCAATTCAAAATTTTACAAAAAAAGAAATTAAGGAGAGATTTTATGGAACATGAAGAGAGAAAACCAATTAATTTAAGCAAAGCATTAAAAAAAGAGAATATTTCTCAAGAAGATCAACCAATAAGAGAGATGTATCCAGATTATAGTTCTGTAAATTATGAGGAACAATTAAAAAAAGAATACTCTCATTTACAAAAAGAAACCGAAACATCTACACAAACCATCAATAAACCATATAGAGAGATGGAGCCTCAATATAGCAATCAAACTTATCAGGTGGGTCAAGAGTATAAAAACATTCCTCCTGTTCAGCCACAAAATGTATCAAGCCCACCAATGCAAAAAAACAATACCAATTATTATGATTATTCAACTCAAAATCAGACCAAATATTGTAAACATTGTGGTGGAATAATCCCAATAGATGCAGTTGTATGCACAATTTGTGGTAGGCAGGTAGAATCACTTTCTGCTTCACCAGGTGCGCAAAATCAAATTTATGTTAATAATTCTAATAACACAAGTATTAATATTGCACCAAGAATAAGTCCTAAAAGCAAGACGGTGTCATTGGCTTTAAACATTTTAGGTTTTTTTGGATTAGCTGGGTTACATCGCTTATATGCAGGTAAAATAGTATCAGGTTTATTATATTTGTTTACATGGGGGTTTTTTGGAATTGGAACACTCATAGATTTAATCAAAATATTATCAAATACCTTCACAGATTTTACTGGTTCGATAATAAAAGACAATTAAAATAATCCCCATTCAATTGAGAATGGGGATTAAACTATTTTTTGGAAATTTTATTTGTAACTTTTCCTTTACCTTTTTTAATTGTAGTTTTTATTGTAGTTGTTTGTGATGGTGCTGTTGTAATTTTTGTTGTTGTGGTTTGTGCTGTTGTAATTGTTGTTTGTGGGGCAGTTGTATTTTGTGGAGTTGTAGTAACAACTGATTCTGGAGTGGTTGTGATTTGTGGTTGTGTAACAGTTGTTTCTGGACTAGTTATAGTTTCAGATGTTGTAGTTGTTGTTTCAGTTGCTGGAATTGTTTGAATGTGGGCTTTTAATACAGCATAATGATGAAAATCAAAACTAAGTTTATCATATGAATAAGCTTGAGCTATTTTACCCCAATCATTTATACATGCATCTAAACCATCATAAACATAAGTTATATCTTCAGGAATATATGAGTTAACAGGATTAAATTCTGCTATACTAGTTATATATTTATTATGTTTAATAGAAAAATTCATTTCATGAGAAATGTGTTCAACTACTGCAGATTTCCAATAATTCATTACACAAATTCCATCTGAACCATTAGCAATTAATCTTTCCAATGTATTTAAACTTACTAAATCATACCAATACGGTATACATTGCAGTAAAAAGACATTTTGTTGTTTTGTATAATTATAAACTTGTTCCATGGTATTTGTATAAGTATTAAACAGAGAAGCACTAGTATAATCATTCCAATTAGAAGCTATATATGGCTCTATATCTAAAACAACACCTTTTATTCTATAAACTTCTGCTACACTATTATTATAATTAACTAAGTAGTTTATATGTTGTATTATGGTATTTGGCGAAGTGAACCATGTAGGGTCTCCTATTAAGTAAAAAACTTCTATGTTTGCATTTCGCAGTTTGCTTACATAATTTTTTATATCTTCTTTGTTGTTAGTCCAGTACCAACTTTCTATATACTGATATATCGTGTTTACATTTAATTTTTGAGTATCATTTAATAATTCGTTTGAGTTTTGCTCGATTAGAACATTTTCAGGGTTCCAAGAAAACATGCCTTTGTTTTTATTGATAGAATTTGAGTTTTCATATGCAAATGATGTTATTGTGACATTTGAGATTAAAATTGCCATGATTGTTAATAATGATACAATGATTTTTTTTTGTTTTTTTAATAAATGCATTGGCATCACCCCTTTTTATAGATATATAAATGTTATACTTTGTTTGTTACTTTATTATATCACATTATAATATATTTGTCAATATGACTGTAAAATAATATTTTATAAAGTTCAAAAATATCATATTCAACAAAAATAAAGATTTTTTTCTATAAAAAAATAACCTTTTCTTTATAGAAAAGGTTATTTTAAAAATAATTATAAAATTATTTGATTTCGATTGTAGCACCTGAAGCTTCAAGTTTTGCTTTAAGTTCTTCAGCGTCAGATTTTGAAGTACCTTCTTTAACTGCTTTTGGTAAACCTTCAACAAACTCTTTAGATTCTTTTAATCCAAGACCCATAACATCTTTGATAGCTTTAATAACGTTCATTTTAGCTTCGCCAAATGAAGTCATAACTACGTCAAATTCTGTTTTTTCTTCTGCAACAGCACCAGCAGCAGCAGGAGCAGCAGCAACAGCAGCTGTTACACCAAATTCTTCTTGAATAGCTTCTACTAATTCAGCTAATTCTAATACTGATAGAGCTTTGATTTCTTCTATAAACTTTAATGTTTTTTCTGAAGCCATGATAATATTTCTCCTTTAAGATAATAAATTTTTTTATTTTTGTTTGAATGATTAATTATGCAGCATCTCCTGATTTGCTGTCAACAACAGCTTGAAGAATAGCAGCAAGTTTTTGCATAGGACCTTGTAAAGCCCCAACAAGTTGTGATAAAAGAATATCCTTTGATGGTATTTTTGATAAAGCCATAACAGATTTTTCATCATAAACGTCTTTGTCAATAAATCCAGCCTTTAGATTAAATTTATCTTTTGCGTCTTTTGCGAAATTACCTAAAATTCTTGCAGCAGCAGTTTGGTCTTCGTAAGAAATAGCTATTGCTGTTGTACCTTCTAAATAACCTTCTAACCCTTCGATACCTGCATTTTTAAGAGCAAATTTCAATAAAGAATTTTTTTCAACTGAATATTCGATTCCAGCTTCACGTAATTCTTTACGTAGCTTTGTATCTTCTTCAACAGTAATACCCTTGTAATCAACAAGAACACCGGCACAAGATTTTTTTAATTTTTCAGTAAGCAAATCAACTTTGGCTTGTTTTGCTTCTAAAACCTTAGCACTTGGCATTTTATTCACCTCCAAATTTAATAATAAACACTTTAATGACTACAGTTTTGTAATCACAGCTTAATTTATTAAATCGTATTTATTTCTAAAAATGAGAATAAAAAAACCTTCTTATAATGAAGAAGGTAAATAAAAAGTCATAACTTTAAATTAAATACATTCCTCGGTTGGATTTACTGTCACCAACTGTCTTTAGAATACGATTTATAAAATGTGAGAACTCACGTTGTTCATTATAACACCAAAACTTTAGTATGTCAATAACATAAAAAGGTAATTGGCAAAAAAAATTTAAATTTTTGAAAATTCTATTGACTTATAGATAAAAAATATGTTATATTTATAGTACCTCTTTTGAGGTCTATTTTTTTGCGCATTTTTTTATGTAAATAATTTAGTTCCTCATTTTCTAGAGGGAGGCAAAAGACCGGTAATTTATTTACCAATACTTAATTAAATTTTCTATTTTATTAAGTATAAAATTTCGTCAGGAGGTGCCGATAATATGAGAGTTAAGGTGACATTGGCTTGTACAGAATGCAAGCAACGTAATTACAACACCAAGAAAAACAAAAAAAATGACCCTGACAGACTTGAGATGACTAAACATTGCAAGTTCTGTAGAAAGCATACTCAACACAGGGAAACAAAGTAATGGAGGTCATGTTATGTCAAAAGATGAATTGAAAACTGAAAAAAAATCAGAAAAAAAATCTGAAAAGACCTCAAAATCCTCAACAAAGGATACAAAAAAACAACCTAATAAAGTTGCAAAATATTTTAAAGATTTAAGAAGTGAATTCAAAAAAGTGGTTTGGCCTACTAAAAAACAAATTTTTAATAATACAGGAGTAGTATTGGTTACTATTACTATTTTAGGACTTTTTGTAGGCGGGCTAGATGTAGTTTTATTAAAGTTTTTACAAATAATCTTAAATCGATAAACTACAAGGAGGAAAGTAAATGTCAGAAGCAGCAAAATGGTATGTAATTCACACTTATTCAGGCTATGAGAATAAGGTAGCACAAAATATTGAAAAAGTAGTGGAAAACAGAAAGCTTCACGACTTGATCCTTGAGGTTAGAGTGCCTACGGAAAAGGTAACTGAAATTAATGACGGTAAAACAAAGGAAGTTGAAAGAAAAACTTTTCCTGGATATGTTCTTTTAAAAATGGTTTATACAGATGATTCATGGTATGTAGTAAGAAATACAAGAGGTGTGACTGGATTTGTAGGACCAGCTTCAGAACCAACTCCTTTATCCGAAAGGGAAGTAGAGGCTTTGGGTGTTAACATAAACAGAATTGAAGTTGATTTTGCAGAGGGAGAAAGTGTAACTGTTGTAGGTACTGCGATGGATGGATTTGTAGGAGTTGTTAAAAAAGTCAATGTAGAAGAAGGCATTGTTGATGTTTTGGTTTCTATGTTTGGTCGTGAAACACTTGCAACATTAAGTTTAAATCAAGTTGTTAAACTTAATAAATAAAATGTAAATTAATACGCAAAAAAATTAAATAATTCGAATAATTGTTTTGATTATGTTTAAATAGTGCAAATAACATAATCTTATAAGTGGGAGAGGTAAAATAATATTCTATTACCTCGTGTACACCACAATATGGAGGTGCAAATCAATATGGCACAAAAAGTTGTTGGCTATATAAAGCTACAAATTAATGCAGGTAAAGCTACACCTGCTCCACCAGTTGGACCTGCTCTTGGTCAACATGGTGTAAACATCATGGCTTTTACAAAAGAATTTAATGAAAGAACAAAAAATGATATTGGTTTAGTTATACCAGTAGTAATTACTGTTTATGCTGACCGTACATTTTCTTTTATCACAAAAACTCCTCCTGCAGCTGTTTTAATCAAAAAAGCTTGCGGAATTGAAAGTGGTTCAGGAGTTCCAAACAAAACCAAAGTTGCAAAAATTACTAAAGATCAAATAAAAGCAATTGCTGAACAAAAAATGCCTGATTTAAATGCTGGTAGTATAGAAACAGCTATGAGTATGATAGCTGGTACTGCTCGTTCAATGGGCGTTACAGTAATAGATTAATTAAAATTATATGTACAAAAGTATGTATGTTATCTAATGGTGGGAGGAACGCTTTCCGCTAGCTGAAATTGCGTTTTAGCAATTCAGTATCACCACTTTATAGGAGGATAAATATGAAACACGGAAAAAAATATGTTGATAGTTTAAAAGCTATTGACACAACTAAAGCTTATGAGTCTATGGAAGCTCTTGATTTATCTTGCAAAAATGCTAAAGCTAAATTTGATGAAACTATAGAAGTTCACGTTCGTCTTGGCGTTGACTCAAGACATGCTGATCAACAGGTTAGAGGTGCAGTTATACTTCCAAATGGTACTGGTAAAAAAGTAAGAGTTTGTGTATTCTGTAAAGAAGAAAAATACGATGCTGCAAAAGAAGCTGGTGCTGAATTTGTTGGTGGCCAGGATCTTGTAGATAAAATCGTAAAAGAAAACTGGATGGATTTTGATGTAGTTATTGCTTCACCTGACATGATGGGACTAGTTGGTCGTTTAGGTAAGGTTTTAGGTCCTAGAGGATTAATGCCAAACCCAAAAGCAGGAACAGTAGCACCAGATGTTGCTAAAGCAGTTGCTGAAGCAAAAGCTGGTAAAATCGAATATCGTCTTGATAAAACAAATATTATACATTGTCCAATTGGAAAAGCTTCATTTGGTGCAGAAAAATTAGAACAAAACTTTACAACACTTTTAGAAGCTATTGTAAAAGCTAAACCATCTGCAGCAAAAGGAACATACTTAAAATCTTGTGTTGTTACTTCTACTATGGGAGTTGGCATACAAGTTTCTACAAATAAGTTTAGTTCTTAATTAATTTAGTAAAAGGATGGATTTTTATCCATCCTTTTTTTGAAAAATAAATCAAATTAATGCAAACGTAACTTAATGTTGATATTATGTTAATATTAAGCCGTTAAAGATAAAGCTTACGATTTTGTAGAAGTTTCGACTCTGTGGAGTTGACCAGTCTTTCTGTTAGCCCTGGACCTTCGGCAAAACATCTCTCCTTAAAAATATGGATGAATAGTAACGATATTATTATAAATATAAGAGTTTAGATTTAATATTTATTTAATAAATATTTATAATTTATTGTGTAAACATTAAATTTAAACATTTGATTTATTTTTGAAATTCAACTTGAATTATTGTAAAAAATATGATAAAATATATAGATATGAATTATTTGAATTAATTTTTTATCTGTAAAGGAGCACCGTTTATATGTCAAAAATAAGAGTAGCTATAATTTTTGGAGGAACTTCTAATGAATATGAAACATCACTTTCTTCCGCAGCAAATATTATAGAAAATATACCAAAAGATAAATATGAAGTTATATGCATAGGGATAACCAAAAAAGGTAGATGGTTTTATTATCCTGGAGATGCTGAAGATATAAAAAACAACAAATGGGATAAAAATCCTGACTGTACTCCTGCTTTAATTTCTCCTGATCCATTACATAAAGGTGTTCTTAAATTAGAAAATGGGGAAATTTCAAGGAAAAAAATAGACGTTGTTTTTTCGGTTTTATATGGTAAAAAAGGTGAGGATGGAACTTTAACAGGTATTTTGAATATGTCTGGAATACCTTATGTTGGAAGTGACTTACTAAGTTCTGCAGCTTGTATGGATAAATCCTATACGAGAATGATATTAGGATACAATGGAATAAAAACATCTAACTGGAGAATGATGTTTAGAAATGAATTGAATTATATAGAGAATAAATGTAATTTATTTATAAATGAATTACAATATCCGTTGATTGTTAAACCAGCGAATTTTGGACTTTACAAAGCTATAAACAAAGTAACTGATTTTGATAGATTAAAAGAAGCTGTAAAAATAGCACTTGCAAATGATGATAAAATAGTTGTTGAAGAGTTTATTGAAGGACGAGAAATTCAAGTCGCTATTTTTGGATATGAAAAACCAATTGTATCAGATATAGGCGAAGTTATTGTAAAAAAAGATGATTATGATTTTAACTCTATATTTAGTAAAATAAAATTTGATGTAAATGCTTCTATTGATAAAAATATTGAAAACCAAATGAAAGAAGTGGCTTTAAAGGCTTATAAAATTATGGGTTGTGCTGGAATGGCAAGAATAGATTTTTACTTGACAAATGAAAATCAAATAATTTTAAGTCAAGTAAACACTATGCCAGAATTTACACAGGATAGTATGTATCCAATGCTTATGTCTAAAATGGGTATGAACTATACAAGCTTAATTGATAATCTTATGGAAAAAGCAATAGAAAATTCAGAAAGTAAGTACATTTAGGGTTACTATTCAGCCTCTAAAGGTAAAGTTTACGATTTTACAGGAGTTTCGACTCTGCGGAGTCGACAGGGCTTTTCGGTCTCTCCCTGGACCTTCGGTAAAACATCTCTGCCCTACATATGGCTGAATAGTAACCATTTAGGTGCATAGAAAAGAGGAATTAATTTTTTTATGAACAATGATGCAATAGGAGTTTTTGATTCTGGAATAGGTGGGTTAACTGCGGTTAAAGAATTGAACTCAATTATGCCAAATGAAAATATTATTTATTTTGGAGATACAGCTAGAATTCCTTATGGAAGTCGAAGCAAAGAAACCATAATTAAATATGCTGAGGAAGATATTAATTTTTTAAAAAGTCATAAAATTAAAATGATAATTGCAGCCTGTGGAACAGTAAGTTCTACAATAGGTGCTAAAAATATGGTGGATGATATTCCTTTTACTGGAGTTTTATTACCTGCAGCACAAGCAGCTTGTGGTGCTACTAGAAATGGGAAAATAGGTGTTATTGGTACTTACGCTACTATAAAAAGTGGTAGCTATGCCAAAACCATAAGAACTATAAGACCCAATACTTTTGTTGTTGGAAATCCATGTCCTTTGCTAGTTCATTTGGTTGAAAACGGTTTTACTGATAGAGATAATAAGGTAACTATTATGGTACTAGAGCAGTATTTAGAGCCAATAAAAAATGAAGGTGTAGATACGCTTATTCTTGGTTGTACACATTATCCTATAATTAAAGATATAATTGCCGATATTATGGGTGATGGAGTATCTTTAATTTCACCAGGTGAAGAGGCTGCAAAGTATGCTTATAATTGTCTACTTGAAAAAGAAATGCTTACTGATAGAGAAGATAAAGGGCAAAATATGTTTTATGTAAGCGATAGTGTTGAATTATTTGAAGAAAATGCCAAACAATTTTTAGGGTATAAAGTAGATGGTGATGTTAAAAAAGCAGATATTTATTCAGTGGAAGCAACAAGAAAAATATATACCAATCAAATTTTTAATAGAGGTAAAAATGAATAAGAATGTAATGATAAAAATGAAAAATATACAATTTATGAATGAAGATAAAAATGAATTGGAATTAACCACTAAAGGTGAATACAAAAAAAATGGCGATGAATATCTGATATCTTATGAAGATTCAGGTGCTACAGGATTTGAGGGTTCAAAAACTTCAGTAATGGTAAGGGGCAGTTCTTTTGCCTCTATTTTAAGAGATGGTAAGTCAAATTCAAATTTGATAGTTGAAAAAGGTAAAAAACATCATTGTCATTATGTTACGCCTTATGGAGAAATGATGGTAGGAATTTATACTCATGAAATAAAAAATGAGTTAAACGAACATGGTGGGAAATTATATATGAAATATACTGTTGATATAAATTCTTCATATATATCTGACAATGAAATATATATGGATATTAAGGTAATTGAAAATTAACAACATAATTCACAGGAGGAAATGGCTTCAATGTCTAATTTAATAAAAAATGCTTCAAATGAACTAAGAGAAATAATTATTTCAGCTTTAGGAAGATTGGTTGAAAAAGGTGAGGTCCCAGCTGAACCAATTTCGGATTTTAGAATAGAAATTCCTGCGGATAAATCACACGGTGATTTTGCTGCAAATATTGCTATGGTATGTACAAAAAGTTTTAAAATGCCACCAAGAAAGATTGCTGAAAAAATATGTGATGAATTAGACCTAAATGGCACATATTTTTATAAGTCGGAAATAGCTGGGCCAGGGTTTATTAACTTTTTCTTAAATGAAAATTGGTTTTCCAGTGTTTTGCAGACTGTATTAGAAGAAAAAGATGATTATGGAAAAACTAATTTCGGCTTAAACAAAAGTGTTTTACTAGAGTTTGTATCTGCTAACCCAACAGGTCCTATGCATGTTGGAAATGCAAGGGGGGGAGCTATTGGTGATTGCTTGGCAAGCGTATTTGAATGGGCTGGATTTAGAGTAGAGAGAGAATTTTATATAAATGATGCTGGAAATCAAATAGAAAAATTTGCTACATCCCTAGAAATAAGATATTTACAAATTTATAAAGAAAATATTGAAATGCCAGAAGATGCATATCATGGAATAGATATTATAAACCACGCAGAAGAGTTCTCAAAAATATATGTAGATAAGTTTGTTGAAACTTCTTCTGAAGAGAGAAGAAATGCACTTGTCGAATTTGCTTTACCTAAGAACATAAAAGCTCTTGAAGAAGACTTAAAAAAATATAGAATAACATATGACAATTGGTTTAAAGAAAGTACACTTCATAAAGATGGTAGTGTTCAAAAAATAGTTAGCATGTTAAAGGAAAAGGACCATACATATGAACTAGAAGGTGCAACTTGGTTCAAAGCAACAGAATTTGGTGCTGATAAGGATTTTGTTTTGGTTCGTTCAAATGGTATCCCTACTTATGTTGTTCCTGATATAGCATATCATTACAATAAACTTGTTACAAGAAAATTTGATAAAGCTATAGATGTATTGGGTGCAGATCATCATGGTTATGTTCCAAGACTTAAAGCTGCTTTGACAGCTTTAGATGTAGATGCAAATAAATTAGATGTAATATTAATGCAAATGGTTAGACTACTTAGAAATGGTGAAGTTGCGAAGTTGTCTAAACGTTCAGGAAAGGCAATTACACTTGTAACTTTGTTAGAGGAAATTCCTATCGATGCTGCAAGATTTTTCTTTAATTTAAGAGAGGCAAATTCACATTTTGAATTTGATTTGGATCTTGCTGTTGAAAAATCTTCTCAAAATCCAGTTTATTATGTTCAGTATGCTCATGCTAGAATTTGCAGTATAATCAATATTTTAAAAGAAGATGGAATAGATCTAGAAAAAATAAACATGGAAGTCCTTTCAGAATTAAAAGAAAAGCAAGAAGTGGAAATAATAAGGCATATTGCTGCTTTACAAAATGAAATAGAATCGGCAGCAAAAAATTATGACCCATCTAAAATTACAAAGTATGCAATTGACTTAGCAACTTTATTCCATAAATTTTATGATGCATGTAGCGTAAAAAATGCCAATACTGAAGAAATCAAACATTCTAGGTTTATTTTATGTGTTTGTGTAAAGCAAATATTAAAAAATATTTTAATAATGCTTAAGATTGATTGCCCAGAAAAAATGTAGTATTAATTTTGTAACTTTTTATGCATATTATATGTAAAGAAACAATATATATGGGTAAAAATAAAAAAAAGATTATAAAAAATTACATTTAGGTTACAAATGAATTGATAAAAAATAATCGAATTGTGGAAGATTAACAAGGTAATTAATATTTTTTTCGAAACTTAACACTTTATTAACAAATTCAAAAAAAAAATGTGTTACAATCTGTAATATATTATTACAGAATTATTATTTTTAATTACAAATTATTTCACAGCGGTTATTTATCAAAATATATTTAATAAATATTATTTAAGAGGAGATATAATTATGTCCAACAGATTATTTCAAGGTTTAGTTCATCAAATGAGAGACACTATAGATACTACAATAGGAGTAGTGGATGAAACAGCAACTATTATTGCTTGCAGTGAACTAACAAAAATAGGCACTGTAAATGAATTTGTATCTATAGATTTAAGTGATTCTACAGATTTATTTATTAGAGATGGTTATACTTATAAACCATTTGGAACAAACTTAAAGCCTGATTATGCAGTTTTTGTTGAAGGTGTAGATGAAAACGCTGCAAAGTATGCTAGCATTATGGCTATAACACTATCTAACATTAAGCAATATTATGACGAAAAATATGATAGAAATAATTTTATTAAAAATGTTGTTTTAGATAATGTACTACCAGGTGATATTGTAATTAAAGCAAGAGAACTACATTTTAATGCTGATGTAAGTCGTGTAGTTTTCTTAATAAGAATAGTTTCTGCAAATGATATATCTGCATATGATGTTATTCAAAATTTATTTCCAGATAAAAGTAAGGACTTTGTTTTTAACATTACAGAAACAGATATAGTTTTAGTTAAGGAAATTAAAAATTCTGTTGATGCAAAAGACTTAGAAAAACTTGCACGTTCTATTGCGGATACATTAAGTAGTGAGTTCTACACAAGAGTAAACGTGGGTATTGGAAATGCTGTAGTTGGAGTAAAAGACCTGGCACGTTCTTTTAAAGAAGCTCAAACAGCTTTAGAAGTTGGTAAGGTTTTTGATACTGACAAAGTCATTGTTAGCTATGATAACTTAGGAATAGCTAGACTTATTTATCACTTACCTACTACTTTATGTGATACTTTTTTACATGAAGTATTTAAGAGAGGTAGCATAGAATCTTTAGATCATGAAACTTTATTTACAATTCAAAGATTTTTTGAAAATAATTTAAATGTTTCTGAAACATCAAGAAAATTATTTGTTCATAGAAATACATTGGTTTATAGATTGGAAAAAATCAAAAAATTGACAGGGCTTGATTTGAGAGAATTTGACCATGCAATTATATTTAAAATAGCATTGATGGTTAAAAAGTATCTATCTGCAAATCCTATAAAATTCTAAAATCAAATTGTTTAGGCTTTCACTTGAACATTTTGGTGAAAATTTTTATCATTTTATTATTAATAATTGATAGAAATAAAAAAAGGTGGTTAATTGTGTGGTCGATTTAAAAAACGTTTCGGTTGCCTATAATAAAGGCACAGAGGTTATACGTAATATTAGTTTATGTATAAATGATGGTGATTTTGCTTTTATTGTAGGGGCATCTGGTGCTGGAAAGAGTACACTAATAAAATTGCTTTTAAAAGAAGTAAATGCTTTATCTGGTGAAGTAAAAGTCAATGGTTATGATTTGAATAAGTTGAAAAAGAGAAGAATAGCCAAGTATAGAAGAACTATAGGTGTTGTTTTTCAAGATTTTAGGCTTATTCCTACTATGACTGTTTATGAAAATATTGCATTTGTTATGAGAGTTATAGAAGCACCAAGAAAATACATAAAACAAAGAGTTCCCTATGTTATAAATTTAGTTGGTTTGCAGGATAAAGCAAAGTCATATCCTCATGAACTATCTGGAGGAGAACAACAGAGAGTTGCTCTTGCTAGAGCACTTGTAAATGACCCTAAATTAATAATTGCGGATGAACCTACTGGAAATGTAGACCCAGAATTATCTTATGAAATAGTAGAATTACTAAAAGGAATAAATCAATGTGGAACTACTGTTCTTATGGTTACACATGAACATGATTTAGTAAGATATTTTGGTGGCCGAACAATAAATATAAATCAAGGTACTGTAATATTTGATGATATTATTGAAGGAAATAAAAATAGTATGGGTATTGATGATAATTCTGAGGAAAATTCGTATGATGAAATTGCAGAAATTAAAGAACTAAATAACTTAGAAGATGCTTTTGATGAATCATATGATGCGGAGGAATTTGATGAAGTTTAGTAGTTTAAGATATCTAGTTTCACAAGGTATAAAGAACATGTGGAATAACAGAGTTATGGGGTTGGCATCCTTTTGTGTTTTGATGGTATCCTTACTTTTAATTGGTTTTTCAGTGTTGTTTATTGCCAACATAAATAGTTTGATTAATGTTATTGAAACTAAAAATGAAATGGTTATTTATATTAAAGAAGAAGTTAAAGAAGAAGATGCAAGAAAAATGCAAGTTTCAATTGAAAAATTAGACAATATAAATGAAATAAAATTTGTTAGTAAAGAAGAAGCACTTGATATATTATACAATGGCATGAAAAATTATCAAAGCCTATATGAAGAATTAGAAAATGATTATGATTTTTTACCTTTTTCATATAATATAAAAATAAAAGATGTTTCAAAAATAACTGAAACTGTAGAAGCAATACAAAAAATAGAAAATGTAGATACAGTATACGCCCCTTATGATTTTGCAAATGTACTTACAAATTTGAGAAAAATATTTTCTATTATATCAACTACAGTTTTAATTGCTTTAGCAACAGTATCTATAGTAATAATTTCAAATTCAACAAGAGCAAGTGTATTTTCAAGAAGAAAAGAAATAAATATTATGAAGTATGTTGGTGCAACAGATTCATTTATTAGAATCCCATTTTTTATTGAAGGATTTTTCACCGGTATTTTAGCTGGAATAACAGCAACATTTATTACATGGTTTGGTTATAAATCAATGATAGAAGCTCTTACAGCAGAAGTTTCAATGTGGAATATAATAGGTGTGGGTGGTCTTTTAGCTTATCAAGATATCGATGTAATAGTAGTTACTAGTTATATTTTAACAGGTGCCTTTTTAGGTGCTATAGGAAGCGTTATAAGTACAACTAAACATTTGAAAGTATAATTTGATTTTTGCTATATGCAAAAGGAAAGGGAAGTGTTTTAAGGAGTATGAGTAAGAATATTAAATCAAAAATTATCTCTATAGCTTTGATTTCTTTAATTTCACTAAATGCTATTTATAATGGCATTATGAATTACGAGATTCCAGTTAATGCACAATCAATATCCGATTTAGAAGAAGTTAAGAGGGAAAATTCAAAAAAAATATCTCAACTTCAAGAAGCTGTACAAGCTGCAAATGCAAAATTAAATAAATCCGAAAAAGATGAAAACGCAAAGTTAGAGTACAAATTTGCTCTAGATGAAAAAATGAAATTGCAAAATCAAAACATTGATTTGGTTATGCAACAAATGAATAGTTTGGAAGAGTCTATTCATCTTTCGGAAGAAGAAATAGCAAAAATCGAAAATGATATAATACTGAAAAAAGAAGATATATCGGAAGGTATGCAAGTTTTTAAAAAGCGTTTAAAAGCTTCGTATATGTCAGGAAATGATGGCTTTGCATCTATTATAGTTGGAACGAGTGACTTCGCTGAAATATTATCTAAAATGGAATTAGTAGGAAGAGTCGCTAAACATGATAAGGAATTAATTGAAAAGTTAAATACACAGTTAAATGAATTGGATGTTTTAAACGAAGAATTAAATTCTAAACTTGCTACTTTAAATCAGCAGTTAATTGACACAAAAGAAAAAAAAGATGAATTTAGAACTTTGTTAGATGAGTTGTCATCGGATTATCAAAGGACTCAACAGGAAATAACTATTATTGAGCAAGAGAAAAATAACATTGAAATAGCAATCAAAGATAATGTGAGTCAACTTGCAGGAACTCAAGAGGAGCAGGAAATTATTGATTCAAAAATCAGTGCTATTCAAGAAGAAATGAGAAAAGAAGCAGAAAGAAAAGCAGCAGAAGAAGCAGCAAGAATTGCAGCTGAAGAAGCTACAAGAAAAGCACAAGAAGAAGCAGCTAAAAAGGCACAAGAAGAAGCTGCAAGAATTGCAGCGGAAGAGGCATCAAAAAAAGCACAACAAGAGGCTGCAAATAACACACAAAATTCAAGTCAAGGAAATGTAGTAGGTGAGGCAAGTAATTCAGCAAGTCTTTCTCAACCAAATACACAAACACCTCCAGTAGCAGTAACCCCTGTTGTTCCGCCGGCACCATCTAAGCCAGTAGTAGCACCTACACCGATAGTTAAAGAATCGACTGCAACATTTTTATGGCCAGTACCAGGTTACTATACAGTTTCTAGTGGATACGGATACAGGAGTTTTGATAGAAGCTTCCATGCAGCTATTGACATATCAGGTGGAGGCATTTCTGGAGCACCTATAGTTGCAGTAGCTGATGGCGTAGTTATTTTAGGGTGTAATACTTGCACACATGATTACTCAAAGGGTTATAGTTGTGGATGTGGTGGAGGATATGGAAACTACTTGTCTATAGTACATGATTCAACTTATGCTACTCTTTACGGGCATTGCCAATCCATCATAGTTTCCGATGGAGAAAAAGTAAAAAAAGGTCAAACAATTGGATATGTTGGTTCAACTGGATTTTCAACTGGTTCACATTTGCATTTTGAATTTAAGAAAAATGGTGTAAAGGTTAATCCAATGGATTTTGTTTCATAAAATCATAAAAAAGAAAAAATTAGGAGTATTATGATTAAAAAATATAAAATAAAAATGTTAACAATTGTGCTAATTTCACTGATGTCTTTTAACTCTTTTGTGTATAAATACAATTATAAATATGATTATGTAAAATCCGAGTCAATATTAGACTTAGAGGAATTAAAAAGACAAAATGATGTTAAAATTAATGAATTGGAAAAGTCATTAACTTCTGCAAAAAACTACTTAACTTCTTCAGAAGAAGATGAAATTTCCAAAAAAAATTATCAAGATAATTTAAATCAAAAAATTATATTGCAAAATCAAAATATAGAATATGTTCAACAACAAATTTCTGATTTAGGAAAAAATTTAGCTGATTTAAATGATGAAATAGCACATTTACAAATAGACATAAACCAAAAAAATGTTGATGTTGATAAAAACATGGATGTTTTTAAGAAAAGATTAAGAGCTTCATATATGACTGGAAACGATGAATTTGCTTCAATTTTAGTTGGTGCAAAAGATTTCTATGAAGTTTTATCAAAAATGGAATTGGTTGGTCGAATTGCTAAACATGATAAAAAATTAATCAATGAACTTCAACAACAAATATCTGAACTAAATGATTTAGAACTAGAATTAAAACAAAAATCTAATTCTGTATTATCTAAAATAGAAGAAACAGAAATTAAAAGAAAAGAATTTAAAGACTTATTGAGTCAGTTGTCTATTGAATATCAAGCAACTCAAGAAGAACTTTTGAAAATTTCAAATGAACAGGCAAATATAACACAAGTTATAAATCAAAGCAATTCACAAATTGAAGATGCAAAAAAAATCCAAGAAGAATTAAATTCAAAAATAGTGAAAATACAAGAGCAAATGAGATTAGAAGAAGAAAAGAAGAAAAAGGAAGAAGCTGAAAGATTAAAAGCAGAGACTTATAAACAGCCAGCTAACCCAACAAAGGATTTTGCTTCTGGATTTTCTTGGCCAGTACCAGGGTTTTATGCTATTTCTAGTGGTTATGGCTATAGAGCTTTTGATAATGCGTTTCATCCTGCAATTGACATATCAGGATATGGTGTAGATGGTTCATCTATTGTGGCTGCTTCTTCTGGAACAGTTATAATAGGAAATACATCGTGCACACATAACTATTCAAAGCAATATAGTTGTGGATGTGGTGGTGGATATGGGAATTATTTAACTATAGTTCATGATTCAAGTACATCAACGCTTTATGCACATTGTCAATCTATAATAGTTTCAGATGGGCAGTATGTTGAAAAAGGTCAAGTGATTGGCTATGTAGGGAATACTGGAATGTCAACAGGATCACATCTTCACTTTGAAGTTAATAAAAATGGACAGAAAACCAATCCTATGGATTTATATAGTTAAAATATATTTTTATGAAAGTATATTTGTAAATTTGAATCAATTATTAAATTAAAGTTGGGTAAATTAAATTTTATCCAACTTAAAATTGGTTAAAAAGAGTAATTTGTTTCAAATTACAAAAATGAAGGTGTAATATGAATAAAGAGAGAACAAAAGTAAGTTTGCCAATACTATTTTTTTTAATACTTGTAACCATGATAATAACTTTTATAACCACATTTGTTTTTTTGAAAAAAGATTATAACAAAAAATTCGAAAAATTTTCATTAATTGATGAGATCAATGAATTAATAGATAGAGATTTTTATAAGGGATCTGAAAAAGAGGCACTTATAGATAGAGCGGTAGCTGGTTATGTAGATGGTTTAGAAGATGTATATTCTCATTATCAAACTCCTCAACAATATAAAGTAAGCACCATGTCAAATTCAGGGAGTCAAATTGGAATAGGAGTTAGTGTTCGTTCCACAGAAAAAGGATATATACATATAATTGAAGTAAATCCTGATACACCCGCACAAAAGGCAAATTTAAAAGCAGATGACATAATACTTTCTGTAAATGGTAAGGATGTTGCTGAATATGGATTTAGTGAATCTATTATGATGATTAAATCTGGAAATGAAGGCGACGAGTATTCTTTGAGTATAGAAAGAGATAAGGAAGTTTTAGCTGTTAAATTAAAGTTGGAAAAAATGGATATAATATCATCTACAGGTGAAATGTTAGAAGATAATATTGCCTATATAAAAATAAGTAGATTTACGGGAAACACTTTTTCTCAGTATAATGAATTACTTAATGATTTTTTAAAAAAGGGTGCGAAATCAATAATATTTGACGTGAGAGATAATGGCGGAGGATTGGTGACTTCGGTTGAAGACTGTTTAGATCCTTTATTACCTGAAGGTGAAGTTGCATTTGCAAAATATAAAAATGGAGAAAAGGACATAATCGTTGTCTCAGATGAAAATGAAATAAATATTCCTATGGTAGTTCTTATGAATGAAAATACAGCAAGTGGCGGGGAATTATTTTCAGCTTCACTTAGAGATTTTAAAAATGCAAAGCTTATAGGTAAAAATTCTTTCGGAAAAGGTATTATGCAAAACACATATCCACTGTCAAACGGAGGTTCACTTACTCTTACAGTTGCAACGTATCAAACTACTAAATCAGAGTGTTACCATGGAGTGGGATTAGCACCTGATGTTGAAGTGGAACTTATTGAAGATAATGAAGATGATGAGCAACTACAAAAGGCAATAGAGCTTTTAACTGAAAAATAAATTATTGACATAGTATTTAATATATTATATAATTATAATTATGTTGTAATACTCCGCTTTTGAAGAGCGGAGTATTACACTAATTTAGGAAATGGCCAATATGAAAAATATTTATATTATTAATTATAAAAATTAAGGAGAGATATATAACATGGCAGTTAAGAAACAAATGTCTAGAGAGGGTTATGAAAAGTTAGAAACCGAATTAACTTACCTTATAACCGTAAAAAGAGCGGAAGTTGCTCAAAAATTAAAGGAAGCTAGAGCTTTTGGAGATTTATCTGAAAACGCTGAGTATGATGAGGCTAAAAATGAACAAGGTATTTTAGAAGCAACAATTGCAGAAATGGAAAACACACTTGCAAATGCTGAAATAGTAGATGATGATAGAATTTCTACAAATGAAGTAGGCATAGGCTCAATTATAACTATAAAAAACTTGAAAAAAGATAGAATTGAAAAAATTCAAATAGTAGGAACAACTGAGGCAAATCCAGCAAAAAATAAAATTTCAGATGAATCACCTATTGGAAAAGCTGCTTTGAAGAAAAAAGTAGGGGAAACCTTCAGCGTGGAAGCACCAGTTGGACAAATCGAATTTGAAATAATTGAAATATCAAAGTAAAGGCTAGGAGTAAAATTGATGAGTGAAAATAACACAAATATTGTTGAAAATACAGAAGAACAGGATATAAACATACTTAAAAAGGTTAGACTTGAAAAGCTTGATGAACTAAAAGAAAAAAATCAAAATCCATATGAAATAACTAAATATGAGGTAACTTCTAAAAATATAGATATTAGAAATGATTTTGAAAACATGGAAAATCAAACGGTTTCTATTGCAGGAAGAATTATGAGTTGGCGTGATATGGGTAAAGCTAACTTTATAGATGTCAGAGATGATACCGACCGTATGCAAATTTACGTTCGTATGAATGATATAGGTGAAGAAAATTTTGCGGAATTTAAAAAATGGGATATTGGTGATATTATAGGTGTTGAAGGATTTGTTTTTAGAACAAAAAAAGGTGAAATTTCAATACACGCAACTAAGTTAAATATGCTTTCAAAGTCTTTACTGCCTTTGCCTGAAAAGTGGCATGGATTAAAAGACCAAGATATGAGATATAGACAAAGATATGTAGATTTGATTTGTAATCCAGATGTAAAAGATACTTTTGTAAAAAGAAGTATGATTTTACGTGAAATACGCAAATATCTGGATGATTTAGGATACTTGGAAGTTGATACACCTGTTTTACATACTCTTGAAATAGGTGCAGCAGCAAGACCTTTTGTTACTCATCATAACGCTTTAGATTTAGATATGTATTTGAGAATAGAAACAGAACTTTATTTAAAGAGATTAATAGTTGGTGGATTTAATAAAGTTTATGAAGTGGGTCGTATATTTAGAAATGAAGGTATGGATACTTCTCATAATCCAGAATTTACGTCCATAGAAATGTATCAAGCATATACTGATTATTTAGGAATGATGGATATCATTGAAGATATGTATGTAAAACTAACAAATAAAATTTGTGGAACCGAAAAAATTATGTACCAAGGTACAGAAATAAATATGTCATCACCGTGGGAAAGACTTACTATGGTTGAAGCTGTGAAAAAATATGCTGGTGTAGATTATGCAGATTGGGCAACTGATGAAGATGCAAGAAAATGTGCAAAAGAAAAGCACGTTCAAGTAGACGAAGGAGAAAAGGCTACAAAAGGACATGTTCTTATTGCTTTCTTTGATGAATTTGTAGAGAAAAAACTTATTCAACCAACTATAATATATGACTACCCAGTTGAAAATTCACCTTTGGCAAAAAGAAAAGCTTCAGATCCTCAGTTTACAGAAAGATTTGAGTATTTTATATATGCTAGAGAAATGGGAAATGCATTTTCTGAGTTAAATGATCCAATTGATCAAAAAGAGCGTTTTGTAAAACAGGTGGAAGCTAAGCGTTCACAAGGTGCAAATGCAGAAGTGGATGAAGATTTTGTAACTGCGTTAGAATACGGTATGCCTCCTACAGGTGGTTTAGGTTTTGGTGTGGATAGGCTAGTTATGTTGCTTACAGATAGTGCATCGATAAGAGACGTTTTATTGTTCCCAACTATGAAACCAATTGAAAATAATTAATACCATAGGCGACAATAAAATGTCGCCTATAAAAATATAAAAAATAGTTTGTATTGATTAAATATCATTAAAGAGGGATTTATATGGAAGAAAAAAATAAAGAAGCAAAAAATGAAATAGAAAAAGATGAAAAACAAGATGATAGTATAGTTAATATTGTAAGACAAGTAAACAAAAAAGAGCTGAAATTAAAATTTAAAAAGGAAATTGAGCAGAACGAAAAGTTTATTAATGAAGAAGATGAAAAACATAATGAATATGAAAAAATAAGTTATAAAGATAAAGTAAATATAATTAAATTAAAACAAGGAGCAGTAAAAAAAGAAGAAATAGGATTAGTAGATCAGCAAGTTAAAGTTAAGTATAAGTTCAAAGATAAACTAAGCAATTTTATTTATCATAATAAGACTTGGATATTGCTTTTTTTGGTTTTTTCCTTAATTTCTGGATTTTTGATATATGATCTGGCTTCACGAAAAAGACCTGACATTACTATTTTACTTCTTTCTGCAGATGGATCATTAAGTAGGAAAGCAGAAGATATAGAACATTTGTTTGAAAAATATATATATGATGTAAATAAAAATGGTAAAATTGAAGTCTCTGTTTTTTACCTTCCAACCCAAGAAACAGAAACTAATGCAGCTAACTATCAAATTCAGATGGCAAATTCAAGCAAGCTTTATGCTGAACTACAGTCATCAAATAGTCTGATAATAATTTCAGATTCTAGAGCAGATGAAATTATATTTCCGGAAAATATTTTTTATAATTTAGCTGATGATTATGGAGATAATGAAGCAATAAAAGGATATTCGTTGCTTTTAGAAAAAACAAAATTTGCTGAAATGATAGGTTATAATGGTACCATTTATGATGATTTATATATTGGTATAAGGAAACCAAATGAAAAAAAGAAGATGCAGAAAAATTTTAATATATACTATGATGCTTTGAAAAAATTTATAGATGAATCAACGGATTAAAGGTTACTATTCAGCCGTTAAAGGTGAAGTTTACGGGTTTGCAAGGGTTTCGGCTATGCGGAGTCGACTGGGCGGCTGCCCTGGACCTTCGGTAAAATATCTCTGCCCTTACATATGGTTGAATAGTAACGATTAAAGCTTGAAAACTCAACAATAAAGGAGTGTTTTTAATGAGTAAGATTTGTACAAACTGTGGTGCTGAAATGGACAATGATTCATATGAATGTCCTGAGTGCTTGAAAAAAATACCAGGAGCAGAAATTAAAATAAAACAAAAGCAAGAAGAAAAAAAGAGAAAAACCAAAATTGCTGTTATTTTATCTTTAGTTATAGTATTAGTTGTAGCTATTGTAACTGGAATTGTTTACGTAATAAAAGTCAACACTACCACCGTGCAAGATAAATATGTTGTACCAATAAAAAACTATATTTTAGGATGTGAACAAAATAGGTATCCAAGATATTTAGATGCATATACACCATATTATGCTAAATTTTTGGATGAAAAATATGCAGCATTGACTAATAATGAAAATGGTGAGATGTACCTAAATGAATTATATAAAAGTATGCTCACTAAATATGGTGAGGATTTTAAAATTACATATGATATAATCAGTGAAATACAAGTTCCTAGAGAAGTTTTAGACAAATATGCAGAGGATTATATAAAAGCTGATTTTGCAGAAGAAGGAACTGTATTTTCAGATGGTTATACTATAAAAGTAAGATTTACAGTATCAGGAATAAAGGAAACCAAACAGTATGAAAATGAATTACAGTTACTTGAGTTAGATGGTAAATGGTATATGATGGATTTGATTAATTTAATAGATTAATAATTCTTACTATTCAGCCATTAAAGGTAAAGTTTGGAGTTTTGCAATGGTTTCGACTCTGCGGAGTCGATCGGGCTTTCAGTTTGCCTTGGACCTTCGGTAAAACATCTCTGCTTTATACATATGGCTGAATAGTAACTAATAATTTATTAAATTTTATTAGGAGTGAAAGGTTTGGATAAAGAGAATAAGAAAAATAAAATAGATAGAAAAAAGGATTTACAGTGGAAAATATCACTGATAGTTGCAATTTTAATTATAATTGTGTTTATATTTGCTGTTATTTTTAGTAAGCAAAATGACTATAAAAAAGTATTGAATAATTATGTAAAAAGCATACAGTATCAAGATGATGCATTGATGACAAGTCTATTTTATAATAACTTAGAACAATTTGCAATAATATATGGAATAGATACAGAAGATGATTATAAGACTTTATCGCAAAAATATGGTGAAAAACTTAAGATTGACTATAAAATCTTAAAAAAGGTAAAAATGAGTAAAGAAGAAATAAAATCTATAAATGAAGCTTTTACTAAACTCATTATTTTTAAAAAAGGTGAGGAAATAAAAAAAGCATATGATTTAGAGGTAGAGTTTCACTATAAAGGGAAAAAATCAAAAAAAATCAAGGATAATAAAGGCTTTGAAAAACAATCAATTCAAGTATATAAAATAGGTGATGGTTGGTTTCTTCTCTCTCCTGTAAAAAATAATGTTGAATAATCTATGATAAAATTAAAATATAACCATTCATTTCGAGTTAATATTCAGCCACTAAAGGTAAAGTTTACGATTTTGAACGAGTTTCGACTCTGCGGAGTCGACCGGGCTTTCCGGTCGCCCTGGACCTTCGGTAAAACATCTCTGCCTTTTATATATGGCTGAATAGTAACCATTTCGAGTATGTATGGTTATATTTTTTTGCCAAATTAAAAAATATAATTGTCATCATAAAAAAAACATGGTATAATAAAATGATAAGAAAAAAATCAATAATTATTAACGGAGGGAATTTGCTTGTCAATAGATAAGATTCGTAATTTTTCAATAATAGCTCATATAGATCATGGAAAATCAACATTGGCTGATAGAATACTTGAATTAACTGATACGGTAGCCAAAAGAGATATGGAAGCACAGTTGCTTGATAATATGGATATAGAACGTGAAAGAGGAATAACAATAAAAGCAAGAGCTGTACGACTTAAATATAATGCTGACGATGGAAACCAATATGTATTTAATTTAATAGATACACCAGGGCATGTTGACTTTAATTATGAGGTTTCAAGGTCTTTGGCAGCTTGTGAGGGAGCAATACTTGTTGTTGACGCTTCTCAGGGTATAGAAGCACAAACTTTGGCAAATACATATTTGGCAGTAGAACATAACTTAGAAGTGGTTCCTGTGGTAAACAAGATTGACTTGCCATCTGCCGACCCACAAAGAGTATGCCAGGAAGTGGAGAACGTTATAGGTATTCCTGCGTTAGATGCTCCTTGTATATCTGCAAAAATGGGGACAAATATAAAGGCTGTTCTTGAAAGAATTGTTAGAGATGTTCCGCCTCCAGTTGGAGATGAAAACGAACCGTTGCAAGCTTTGATTTTTGATAGTTATTATGATTCATATAAAGGTGTTATAATTTATGTTAGAGTAAAGCAAGGCAAAGTTAAAACAGGGGACAAAATAAAAATGATGTCAACTGGAAAAGAGTTTGTAGTTGTTGAAGCAGGTTATATGGATGCAGTTAATCATGTAAATGTTGGTGAACTTAAAGTAGGAGAAGTAGGGTATATAGCGGCATCTATAAAGAGTATAACAGAAACAAACGTAGGTGATACTGTTACAAACGCTGAAAAACCATGTAAAGAGGCTTTGGCTGGATATAGAAAAGTTAATCCTATGGTTTTTTGTGGTATATATCCTGCCGATGGTGCAAAGTATGGTGACTTGAGAGATGCACTAGAAAAGCTTAGATTAAATGACGCAGCACTTTCTTTTGAAGCTGAAACTTCAATTGCCTTAGGCTTTGGATTTAGATGTGGATTTTTAGGTTTATTACATATGGAAATAATACAAGAAAGACTTGAAAGAGAGTTTAATCTTGATTTAATAACAACAGCTCCGTCAGTAATATTTAAAGTAAATCTTACAAATGGTGATACTATATTTATAGATAATCCTACAAACTATCCAGATGTTTCTGTTATTGAAAGTGCAGAAGAACCTATGGTTAAGTCTGAAATTTTAGCACCTTCAGAATATGTTGGTAATATAATGGACCTTTGTCAAGAAAGACGAGGGGTTTTTAAAGATATGAAATATTTAGACGATATAAGGGTTAGTCTACACTACGAATTACCTTTAAATGAAATTGTATATGATTTCTTTGATGCTTTAAAATCTAGAACCAAAGGTTATGCTTCTTTCGATTATGAATTAATGGGTTATATGAAATCACAATTAGTAAAATTAGATATTATGTTAAATGGAGATATAGTAGATGCACTTTCTTTTATAGTGCATAAGGATAAGGCTTATGCAAGAGCAAGAAAAATCGCTGAAAAACTAAAGGATAATATACCTAGACAGTTGTTTGAAGTTCCTATTCAAGCGTGTGTTGGCGGTAAAATAATTGCTAGAGAAACAGTAAAAGCAGTTAGAAAAGACGTGTTGGCAAAGTGTTATGGCGGAGACATAACCAGAAAGAAAAAGTTACTTGAAAAACAAAAAGAGGGTAAAAAACGAATGAGACAATTAGGTACAGTAGAAGTTCCGCAGGAAGCTTTTATGAGTGTGCTTAAGTTAGATGAATAAAGTGGTGTAAATATGAAAAAATACAAATGTCCATATTGTCAGGAAAATACTTATACTTTAATAGATAAAATTTTAGTGCGTGGAATGGCTTCAAAAGGAAGAATTTGCCCTAAATGTGGGAGAAGAAGTGTAAGTGGATTAAAGGCTACAATTTTTAAAAGTGTTTTATTGGGATTAGTTTTTATAGCTATAGTATATTCTTATATTTCAAAAAGCTCAAATTTGATTTATTTGATTATTGGATTTTTTGCAGCTTTAGTGTTAAGTAAAATTTTTGATATATTATTTTGCGAATTTGAAAAAAACAACAGATTAGATGTTTAGAAAAAATATAGGGTTATATATCCACGTACCGTTTTGTGTGAACAAATGTCCTTATTGTGATTTTTATTCTATAAAGGTTTGTGATGAATATTTTGATAAATATACTGAAGCTATTATAAGAAATGTGAAATACTATACAGAAAAATTTGATGTTAATTTTGATACAATATATTTTGGTGGAGGAACACCATCGCTTTTGCCAGAAAAAAATATTTATAATATTTTAAATGAGTTGTCTAAGTATTATTTAAGTAATGCGACGGAAATAACTCTTGAAGTAAATCCTGAAACTATAGACAAGACAAAATTAGATTTTTTGAAGAAAAATGGTATAAATAGATTGTCGTTTGGGGTTCAGTCGTGTGTAGATAGCGAGTTAGAAATATTAGGTAGAATTCATAATTATAGCAAAGCGGAAAAAGTGGTTGAAACTGCCTATGAAATTGGAATTGAAAATATATCCTGTGATTTAATGATTGGTATTTCTGAACAAAGCTTTGAATCCTTAAATTATTCAATAGAAAAATTATGTAGTTTACCTATAAAACATATTTCTGCATATATTTTAAAGATTGAAAATAAAACACCATATAGTCTAATTTTAAATCAGCTATCATTGCCAGAGGAAGATACTATTGCTGATATGTATTTATTGGCGATAGAATCTTTGAAAAAGCATGGTTTTAATCAATATGAAATATCTAATTTTTCAAAAAAAAATTATGAAAGTAAGCATAATCTAAAATATTGGAACTGTGAAGAATATTTAGGAGTTGGCCCTTCTGCACATTCTTATTTAAATGGAAAGAGATTTGAAGTTGAGCGAAGTATTGATAAATTTATGTCAACAAGTGTTCAAAAAGAAATAATTACAGAAGAAAATCCTGGCGATTTTTTTGAAAAAATGATGTTGAAATTAAGACTTTCTAAAGGTATAAATTTAAAAAAAGTAGATTTGGGAAATTTTAAAAATGTAAGTGTGTTACAAAAAGCAGGATTAATTGAATTGAAAAATAGCAGATTGTTTTTAACAGAAAAAGGTTTTTTGGTTTCGAATTCAGTTATATCTTCGTTGTTGTTTTAGTTTAAAATAAAATATATTTGGGAGTATTATTTTATTTTATATAATTATATTTCAATTTAGCTTAAAAAATGAATAAGGAGATAAGGTAAAATGCGAAAGATAATAACATTTGTACTTGTGTTAACTTTATTAATCGGTGGATTGAGTTCTTGTAAATCAAAGAAAATAGGACAAGAATCTATGGATACACAAAAAAATACTAAAGAGATATTGATGAGTAGTAACTTAGATGATGTAAAAGCTGAGTTTGAATACAAAGAATCGGAAATAAATAAGGGCTCACTTGTTTTAACAAAATATACTGGAAATAAAAGTGAAATAGTAATTCCAACAGAAATAGATGGTGTTCCTATTTCTACAATTGGAGAAAGTAAATTTGAAGCTCCTGACACTGTGACTAAAATAACTATTTTGAATAATATAATTAGCATATGTGATAGTGGTTTCAACACTTGTAAGGGCTTAAAAGTAATTGAAGTGAGTACTGATAACTCAAAATATTCAAGTTTAGATGGAGTGATATTTGATAAAGAGAAAAAAACTTTAATCCAAATTCCTTCTCAAAAAGATATTTCTGACTATAGCATTCCTAATAGCGTACAGATAATTGGGAAATTTTCTTTTTCAAATAATGATACATTTGAAAAAATATTAATACCTAGTTCAGTTTCAGAGATAAAAGAATGGGCATTTTTTAAATGCAATAAATTGGAACAAATCGATTTGCCAAATAGTATTGTAAAAATAGGTGATTGTGCTTTTAACAGATGTGAAAAGTTAAAGCGAGTTTATGCAACAGAAAGCATACAAAATATAGGACAATATGCTTTTGAAATGTGTCATGAATCCTTGTTTATAGAAGCACCTTCTGGAACTGCTATGGAAGATTATGCAGTAAAAAATAAAATTGAATTTAGAATTAAATAAAAGGCTTTCTACTTTAATAGATGGTAGGAGTGTTACTATTCAGCCACTAAAGGTAAAGCTTACGGTTTCGACTCTGCGGAGGCGACTGGGTTTTTCTGTCGTCCTGGACCTTCGGTAAAATATCTCTGCCTTATACATATGGCTGAATAGTAACGTAGGAGTTGAAGTAGAAGTAAAGGAGTAAAATATGAAAAAGTTAATCTTGTTATTATCTATATCTGCCATTCTTATAAGTATGTCATCATGTAATGGTGAAGAAAAGAAAGATGATAGTAATTCTAGTCAATCAGTTGCAAATTCAACTGAAATAAGTCAAAATGAAGGTTCAACTGAATTAAGTGGAAATCAAAGTTCAACGCAATTGCCTAATGTAGATTTAGATAAAGTAAATACAGAAATAAATAAAAAGAGAAAAAATGATGATTTTGAATTTATGAAAAAGTTATCATTAGACTTACTTAATACATATTATGATGGAATAAAAAAAGTTGACTTTGATAAATGTTTTTCTAAATATGCTGATTTTTATAAAGAAAGATTAGAAAAAGACATGGAAAAAGAAAAAATATCCAGTTCGGATTATATGAAAGATATACAAAATTATTATAAAGAAAATTTTGGTGAGGATTTTGATATATTATTGACTATTGATTCTATATTACAATTAACAGATGAATCGTTAAAAAATACAAATGAAATTATTAATAGTACTTTTGATAAATCAATTAAATTGGAAGATGCATATACAATAAATGTAATTGAAAGAGTGCAAGGCAAGCTAGATATGCAGAAGATAGAGTTAGAATGGTTTCTTATAAAAATAGATGGTGAATTTTATCTTTATGATGGAGCTTATGAACAATAAAAAATATTTTCGCAACTATTGGTTGCGAAAATATTTTTTATAAATGTATATTAAAATGTATAGAAAGTTTTTAGATTTATATGTATAATAAAGATAAGAAAAATATAAACTAAATTCAAAGAGAAAAGGATGGTAATGAATATGAACGTAGATGTTGCAAATAAATTATTGAATTTAAGAAAAAAATATGGTTATTCTCAAGAAGAATTAGCTGAAAAATTGGGAATAAGCCGACAAGCTGTTTCTAAATGGGAACGAGCTGAAGCATCCCCTGATACGGAAAATCTAATTTCACTCGCTAAACTATATAATGTTTCTCTTGATGAGATTTTTGAGATAGATGTAATAAAGAGTGAAACTATAAACTCCAGAAAATCAGTTAGTTTAAAAAAGGATTTTTTTAAACTATCAAGTTCAGAAGAAAAAGATGAAAATATAATGAGAATGCAGGAGCCTATTTATTCACAGGCACAAAAAATAAAGGTAGAAGAAAAATATCCTCAAAAACCTTTTATTGAAAAAAAAGAAGAAACACAAAAAAATGTATATGAAAATTTAAATTTTGAGGTTTATGAAGAAGAAAATATAATAAAAAATGAAAGTACTCAACATGTGAATCTAGGGGAAAATATAAATTATAAAGCCTTATATGCTTTTCCATACCCTTTGTTTGTTGCATTGATGTACGTTATTACAGGAAGCTTGTTTAATTGGTGGCATCCTATGTGGCTTATGTTTCTTACTATTCCCCTATACTATACAACAATTACTGCTTGTCAAACAAAAAACTTGAATACTTTCTGTTATCCTGTTTTAGCAACATTAATTTATTTAATATCAGGTTTTACGTTGAATTTATGGCATCCAGGTTGGCTTATATTTCTAACTATACCTTTTTACTATACAACCATAAACACTTTAATAAAAAAATAATTTATAAAAAAGCGGTAATTTAAAAGATTACCGTTATTTTTTTTGAAATTAATTAAAAAAATTAACTTATATTTTACAAATAGTTACCATTCAGCCGTTAAAGGTAAAGTTTACGATTTTGTAGGAGTTTCGACTCTGCGGAGTCAACCGGGCTTTCCGGTCGCCCTAGACCTTCGGAAAAACATCTCTTCCCATAATATAGCTGAATAGTAACTATAAATCAAGTATAATCTATTTTTTTGATAAAACAATTGATTTTTTTCTTATAATAAGTTATAATTATAACAGGCTATTTAAAAAATATATTTATTATTTTTTAAATTAAACAAAATACTTGTTCAAAAGTATTAATTTACAAATTTGGAGGAATAAATCAAATGTTGGTATCAGCTAAAGATATGCTTATAAAAGCAAGAGAAGGTAAATATGCAGTAGGTCAATTCAACATCAATAATCTAGAATGGACTAAAGCAGTATTATTAACAGCACAAGAGTTAAATTCACCAGTTATATTAGGTGTATCCGAAGGTGCGGGAAAATATATGTGCGGTTACAAGACTATTGTTGGTATGGTAAACGGCATGCTAGAAGAATTGAAAATAACTGTACCTGTTGCATTGCATTTGGACCATGGTTCATTTGATGGTGCTATGGAATGTATAGAAGCTGGTTTTTCTTCTGTAATGTTTGACGGTTCACATTATCCAATTGAAGAGAATATTGCTAAAACAACAGAATTGGTTAAAATATGTAATGAAAAAAATCTTTCTATAGAAGCTGAAGTTGGTTCTATAGGTGGAGAAGAAGATGGCGTTGTTGGAACAGGTGAATTTGCTGATCCTGACGAATGTAAATCAATTGCTGATTTAGGTGTTACAATGCTTGCTGCTGGTATAGGTAATATTCATGGTAAGTATCCTGCAAACTGGCCAGGTTTAGGTTTTGAAACTCTTGAAGCAGTAAAAGGAAAAGTAGGCGATATGCCTCTAGTTCTTCATGGTGGTACAGGTATCCCAGAAGATATGATTAAACGTGCTATTTCTCTTGGCGTTGCAAAAATTAATGTTAATACAGAATGCCAACTTTCTTTTGCAGAAGCTACAAGAAAATATATTGAAGCAGGTAAAGATACACAAGGAAAAGGATTTGATCCTAGAAAACTTTTAGCTCCAGGATTTGAAGCAATAAAAGCTACAGTAAAAGAAAAAATGGAACTATTCGGTTCAGCTGGACAAGCTTAATTTAGATTATATTAAAATTTAATAGCAAGGGTGCGATAATTTTCGTGTCCTTGCTATGTTTTTTTTGGAGGTGAAAAATATGGAATCGGAAAAATTAGTTTTAGTAGAAAATAGAGATGAAGAGGATAAAAGTTGGGCGGAAGAAGCTAGAGAAGATTTGGATAATTATATTGAAGAAAATGGAGTTTATCTTAGACAATAAAAAAGCGTTGATTTATAGTTACAATTAGGCTAATAAAGGTGAAATCTACAATTTTGTAGAAGTTTCTACTCTGCGGAGTTGACTGTTTTTTCGGTCACTCTAGAAATTTCACAAAATATCTCTGCCTTCACATATGGCTTAATTGTAATGAGTTATCAGTTGCTTTTTTTATTTAAAGTTTGTTATTAAAATAGCATAAATATTTGAAAAAAGCAAGTTATAAGCTTGATATTTGGTGAATATGTATAAAAACAAAAATGTTATTTTAGGGGATTTGTAAAAATTTAATTAAATGGTTGTAATAAATAGCGGAAAGTGTTATAATATTTATTATCTTAATTGTATATAATAACAGGTAAGGGAGATATGAATAATATGAGCAAATTTGACGCAGTAAAAATTAAAAATATTGCATTGGCTGGACATAGCGGTGCAGGAAAAACATCACTAGCAGAAGCATTACTATATAAAATAGGTTTGACAGATAGACTTGGTAAAACATCTGAAGGTAATACTATTTGTGATTATGATGCAGAAGAAATAAAGAGAAAAGTTTCTATCAATACTTCTCTAGCTAATTTTAATTATGAAGATATAAAAATCAACCTAATAGATACTCCTGGATTATTTGATTTTGAGGGTAGTGTTTATGAAGGGATAAATGCCGCTGATACAGTTTTGATTGCAGTATCAGGAAAATCAGGAGTAAAAGTAGGTACTCAAAAAGCCTATAACTTGGCTACTGATTTAAGAAAATCAAAAATATTTGTTATAACTAAGTTAGATGATCTAAATGCTAATTTTTACAATACATTGACAGATTTGAAAACAGTCTTTGGACCTACGGTTTGTCCTGTAGTTGTTCCTATAATTAGAAATTCAGAAATAGATGGATATATCAATTTAATCGAAATGAAAGCATATAAATATGATGAAAAAGGCAAAGCTGTTGAAACAGAAATGCCAGCTGGTGATTTATCTGATAAGATGGATTACAGATTAGATGGATTATATCAAGCTATTAGTGAAGCGGTTGCTGAAACTGATGATGAACTAATGGAAAAGTTTTTTGAAGGTGAAAAGTTCACTCAAAAAGAATTGATTGATGGCATACATAAGGGAATGAATAAAGGCATTATAACACCTGTAGTATGTGTTTCAAATACTACTCTAGCTGGAATAGATATGCTGTTAAAAGAGTTTCAGCTTTTACTTCCATCTGCAAGTGAAATGTATATACCAAATTTATCAAGTGGTGAAGAAGCTAAAATAAAATGTGATGAAAACGAACCTTTATCTGCTTTTGTTTTTAAAACTGCAGTTGATCCATTTGTAGGTAAAATGTCTTATATCAAAGTTTTATCTGGTAAATTACAATCAGGAAAAGACTTTGTAAACTCTAAAGATGGTAAAGTAGATAAGTTAGGTAAGATATATAATCTTTTAGGTAAAAAGCAAGAAGAAGTAGATGTTGCTGTAGCTGGCGATATAGTTGTTGCTACTAAGTTGGAAATTTCAACTTCAGATACAATTTGCGATGCTTCAAGAGTTATTGAGTTTGAAAAAATAAACTTTCCAAAGCCTTGTTATGCAATGGCTTTACAAGCAAAATCACAAGGTGATGAAGGTAAGATTTCTTCAGGCATACAAAAAATACTTGATGAAGATTTGACTTTAAGTTATGCAATGGACTTATCTACAAAAGAACAAATTTTAAGTGGTTTAGGTGAACAACATCTTGAGGTAACGGTTTCCAAGTTAAAGGCGAAATTTGGTGTAGAGGTTGTTTTAAGTGTTCCTAAAATCGCTTATAAAGAAACAATAAAGAAAAAAGTTAAGGTAGAAGGTAAACATAAAAAGCAAACAGGTGGACATGGTCAATTTGGACATGTATGGATAGAATTTGAACCTTGTATAAGTGATGAACTTGTTTTTGAGGAAAAAGTATTTGGTGGAGCGGTACCAAAAAATTACTTCCCAGCTGTAGAAAAAGGCTTACAGGAGAGTATGAAAAAAGGAGTGCTTGCTGGTTGTCCTGTTGTAGGATTAAAAGCAATACTTGTAGATGGTTCTTATCATCCTGTTGATTCTTCTGAAATGGCGTTTAAAATGGCTGCATCTATAGCATATAGGGAGGGGTTAAAGAAAGCCGACCCTGTAATGCTTGAACCAATAGGCAACCTATCAGTAGTGGTTCCAGATGAAAATACAGGGGATGTAATGGGAGAACTAAATAAACGACGTGGAAGAATGCTAGGTATGAATCCGATTAAAAAGGGAATGACTGAAATACTTTCAGAAGTTCCGATGAAAGAAATGCAGGATTTCACACTTTATTTAAGACAAGTAACAAGAGGGATGGGATATTTTGAATATGACTTTGTTAGATATGAACAACTTCCAGTAAATCTTATTTCGGAAGTTCTAGTTTCTGTTGGGTCTGTAAATGCTGAATAATATTTATTATAGAACGACAAAGTAAGATATTTGATGAGGTTATTATTTTAGTTGAAAAAGAAGTAAAGTCGTTTAAGATAAATCTTGATAAAATAACTGAAAAGCTTATGTTTGAGCTTTGGAAAAATATTCAGTCAGAATTTTATGAAATATGTTGCAAGTTTGAAGATAAGGAAAAGCAAATAGATAAAACGCAAAAGTATATATTGATTTTAGAAAAGGAACTAAAAAAAATAAATTTATAAAGACATAATATAAGCGGTAAAATGCATGTATTATGTCTTTTGTATTATATTTATTGTAGGCTAGTTGTTGAATAATATCTAAAATTATAGTATACTATAAATAATGATAGGAGTGATAAAAATGGGGATATACCTTAATCCAATTACGACTAATTTCAAGAATTCATTAAATTCTGATATTTATATAGACAAAAGCCTACTTATAGAACATACAAATAACGTCATAAATACTGAGCAGCAATTTATATGTGTAAGCAGACCACGAAGATTTGGTAAATCAATGGCTGCAAATATGCTCACAGCATACTATAGTAAAGGATGTAGTTCAAAAGATTTATTTTCAGGATTAAAAATATCCAAATCTTCATCTTTTGAAAAACATTTAAATAAATATAATGTTATACACTTAAATATGGCTGATTTTTTGAATAGGGCAAATTCTATTTTAGATATGATTGATTATTTAGGAAAAAGATTAATTTATGAACTAAAAAAAGAATTTGGTGATGTGGATTGTTATGATTGGAATGATTTGATATCAGTATTTCAAGAAATATTTGCAGAGAAGCAAGTACCATTTGTATTTGTAATAGATGAGTGGGATTGTATATTTAGAGAAAATCAAAATAATACAGAAGCCCAAAAAGTATATTTGGATTTTTTAAGAGGGTTGTTAAAGGATAAGAGTTATGTAGCACTAGCCTATATGACTGGTATATTGCCAATAAAAAAATACGGGAAACATTCAGCGTTAAATATGTTTACTGAAATATCTATGACAAATGCAAGAGAATTTTCAGAGTTTACAGGATTTACAGAGGAAGAAGTAAAGGAACTATGTGAAAAATATGATATGTCTTTTGAAGAAACAAAAAGATGGTACGATGGCTATGATTTAAAAGGTGTATCTATATATAACCCACGTTCAGTAGTAATGTCAATGACAGGACATGATTATGACAATTACTGGACCGAAAATGAAACATATGAGGCGTTAAAAGTATATATAACCATGAATTATGATGGGCTGAAGGATTCAATTGTTCAAATGATTGCAGGAGAAAAAGTGGTAATAAATCCAGAAAAGTTTCAAAATGATATGACTACTTTTAATAGCTTAGATGACGTATTGACATTGTTAGTTCATTTGGGGTATTTGACATTTGATTTCAATACAAAAGAAGTATGGATACCCAATAGCGAAGTTCAACAGGAATTTATAAATTCAATAGAAGATGGTGGCTGGGAAAATGTTATAAATTCAATAAAAGTATCGGATGAATTGTTAAATGCCACATTAAAAATGGAATCTGAAAAAGTAGCAGAGATAGTAGAAAAAGTACATCAGGAAAATACGTCAATACTGCAGTATAACAACGAAAATTCACTATCTTGCATAATATCACTTGCATACTATTCAGTACGAAAATCATATATAATGCACAGAGAAATGCAGGCAGGAAAAGGCTATGCGGATATAATTTTTATACCGAGAAAAAACAATTTAAACCCAGCGATTATAGTTGAACTAAAATGGGATAAGTCCGCAAAAACGGCAATGGAACAAATTAAAGAGAAGAACTATCCGAATTGTTTTAAAGATTATAAAGGCGAAGTGTTGCTTGTAGGAATTAACTACGATAAAGATAATAAAGAGCATAGTTGTAAAATAGAGAAGATAAATATAGTGTAAGGGGTGATAAAAATGGGGATATACCTTAACCCAATTGAGACTAATTTCAAGAAGTCATTAAATTCTGATATTTATATAGACAAAAGCTTACTTATAGAATATACAAATAATGTTATCGATACTGAGCAGCAATTTA